>Ga0070682_100000040_pt1 | contig 143944 bp, 124 predicted proteins | sample KBSC63LmetaG_FD_64668 | JGI IMG/M metagenome (GOLD analysis project Ga0070682, IMG submission 64668) | Corn rhizosphere microbial communities from Kellogg Biological Station, Michigan, USA - KBS C6-3L metaG | ecosystem: Host-associated > Plants > Roots > Rhizosphere | place: USA: Michigan...
AAGAGCGGCACCCTGACCTACCAGATCGGCAACGAGCTGAAGCAGGCCGGGACCGGCAACTCCTCGATCGTCGGCATCGGCGGCGACCCGATCGTCGGCTCCGACTTCATCGACATCCTCGCCATGTACGAGGCCGACCCCGAGACCGAGCTGATCGTGATGGTCGGCGAGATCGGCGGCGACGCCGAGGAGCGGGCGGCCGAGTTCATCGCTTCGGAGGTCTCGAAGCCCGTCGTCGCCTACATCGCCGGCTTCACCGCGCCGCCCGGCAAGCAGATGGGCCACGCCGGGGCGATCATCTCCGGCTCCTCGGGCACCGCCCAGGCGAAGAAAGACGCGCTCGAAGCGAAGGGCGTGCGGGTCGGCGAAAGCCCGACCGAGACGGCGCAGATCGCCGCCGCGATGCTGCGCGGCTCCTGAGGCTCGCTTAGGGGAACCGCTTCGGGCGCAGCACCAGGCTGCGGACGATTGCTTCCATGCCCGCGAAGGAGCCGTAGGGATTGACCGTTTCGATGAAATCCGGGGCCGGCGGCGCGTTGACGACGACTTGGAGGCCGCCGACGTCGACCCAGGCGGTGAACGCCTTCGGCGCTTCCTTGGGGCAGCGCCTGAAGTTCTTCTTGTAGCCGCCGTAGATCGTCGCGCTGCCTTCGGCGAGGCGGATCGCCCTCGTCCGCGTGCACTTCCATGAGGTAATCGCGCGGCTGGTCTTCGAGGCGGTGAAGACTCCCCAGGTCTCGGGCGTCCAGATCCCCAGCCGGATGTTCTCGTAGAGGACGTTCAGGGGCGCGATCGGGCCTTCCGTGAGCCCTTCATGGGTTTCCGGGGTCGGTTCCTCGCTGAACCCGGAGGCGAAGAGGCGGTTGTCCGGCAGGCCGTCGCCCGGCCTGAAGTTGCGGCCCAGCCAGTAGGCGGGGATGTCGATGGCGGGATCGTCGAGGGGGACTTCGCCGTCGAAGCGTTCGGCAAGGGTGTAGCGGGTGGGTCTTTCGATGTGCGCCTGCTGGCGGCGCGCCAGTTCGGCCGCGGCGCGGTCGTCGGCGGCGAAGGAGGGGCCGATCGCCATGATCGCCGCCAGGGTGTTGCCGGAGCGCCAGACCAGGAACGAAGCGCGATTGCCGAGGCGGTAATAGCGAGGGAAGTCGTCGCTGTGGAAGAGCCGCGTCGCCGAGCCCACCCTTTCGCCGGCGGCGACCTCCTTTGGAACTCGGCCGAGGAGGCGTCCGAGCAGGTTCGGAACAAGCGCCCAGCCGGCACCGGCGGCCTTGGAGCTGTGCATCGGGAGGACGCCGGTCGCTGCCAGCCTTGGCCCCGGTTCCTCACCGGGCAGCGAGTACAGCCGGTAGTAGGCGCCGAGGCAGCCGCGGGGATGGAAGCGGTCGACAAAGCGGCCGATCTTCGGCGGCGTGTCGTCGGGATGGGTCAGCCGCGAGCAGTAGATCCTCTCCCCCTGCTCCTCCTGCAGGTCGAACTTGAGGTAGCCGAGCGGCAGATCGCTCAGCCGCAGGATCAGCCAGGTCGGGTTAGGGCCGGAGTGCTTGGGGGCCGCGTCGGCGCGGAGCGTGGTCACGGCCAGGAGCGCGGCAAGGCAGAGCAGGGCTGGGAGCACGATCGCCCGCCGATGCCTGTCTCCCCAGACCGCCATCACCCGGCGAGTATAGGTGCGGCTTCCGGGGCGGCCGGCGGGGCAGAGGCGAGCAGCGCCCGCAGCTCTTCAGCCACCCGCTGCGCTTCGCTGTCGAGGCGGCGGTGGGTGATGCGGATCGTGCGGTAGCCGGCGAGCAGGAGCTCGGGGTCGCGGGCGCGGTCGCGCTCGAAGGCTGCCCGGTCGCCGTGGTGTTCCCAGCTGTCGAGCTCGACTACGAGCTTTGCTGCGGGCCAGAGGGCATCGACCTCGTGGCCGAGGACGAGCACGTTCTGGGCGGGCGCGGGGATGCCGTGCTCGCGGAGGAATTCGGCGAAGCGGATCTCGAGCGGCGAGCGCCCTTCTGCCGGTGCGCCTAGATCGACCAGCAGCCGCCGGACTGGCCGTAACGCCCGGCGCCCGCGGCCGCGGGCGCAAATCGACTCCAGCTCGCGTAAGCGCAACAGGTTGCGCCGGTCGGCGGCTTCCGCCGTCTTCTTCAGTTCCTCGTACGGGACAACTTCGGCGAAGTCGAGGAGAGTGCGCGCGACAGTCGTCACCGGAATCCCCTCGTGGACCGTCGCTTCCTTCGGCCGCAGCTTGCAGCGATGGATCCAGATCCCCTCCCGTCGCCGGATCCCCTGCCGTCCACATGCGGCGGTCACATGGATCGGTCCCCTCCGGCGACGCCGAAGCCCCCAAAGGACGGTGGCAGATTGATGGCTGAGCACGGCGCCGGGTCCATACGCCAAGACCGCCGCCCACCAATAGCCACGCTGCGGCACCCGGGTGTGTCCTACCGCGTAGACGTTGCGATGTACCGCGGCAAATCGTCCCTCAATGAGACGCCTCTCGATCCAAGGGACCGTGAATCCCAGCCCCAACAGCTGCTCGTGCGAAACGACCCCGTGCTGCCTCGTCGCCAGGGCAGCCAACTGCCCCTCCCGACCGGCGTGTCTGACTTTTCCCCTCATATGTGAGGGTCAAGCTCAGAAACGCCCGTGGTTCTCCCCCCGGGCGGCCTGAGGTGGCGGGGCGGTGGGGCTGCGACCACGCTCGTTGGGGGAAATTCGCGGGGTTGGCGGCGTTGCTAGGGTCGGGGACGTATGGCTGGCGACACGATTTCGTTTGCGCGCGGGGCTCCTAGCGCTGACATCCTTCCCCACGAGCAGGTGCGGGAGGCGGCGGCACGGGCGCTTGCTTCTGACTGGGAAACGGCGCTGTCCTACGGCGTCGGGATCGGCCATCCCGGCCTCTGCCAGTGGGTGGCGGAGCGGCATGGGGGACTCGACCCGGCGCAGGTGATGATCACCAACGGCTCGCTCGAGGCCGGGGCGATGCTGTTTCAGCACCTGCTGGGGCCGGGCGACCGCGTCGCCGTCGAGCAGCCGAGCTACGACCGCACCCTGCTCCTGCTTCAGCAGCTGGGGGTCGAGCTGGTGCCGATCTCGCTGGAGGCCGACGGGCTGAATGTCGGGGAGCTGGAAGCGGCGCTCGACGACGGGCCGCTGAAGTTCGCCCACGTCATCCCCAACGCCCACAATCCGGCCGGCTGCACGCTCTCGGTGGAGAAGCGCCGGCGCTTGGTCGAGCTTGCCGCCGAGCACGACTTCTGGATCTTCGAGGACGACCCCTACCGCGAGCTTCCCTTCGAGGGCGAGCCGCTGGAGACGATGCTCGCGATGGACCAGGCGGGCAGGGTCGTCCACGCCTCCTCCTTCTCGAAGACGGTCAGCCCCGGCGTCCGCGTCGGCTACCTCGCCGGGCCGGTCGACGAAATCGAGAAGCTGGCGAAAAAGGCGAACGAGACCTACATCTCACCGAACATGCTGGCCGAGTCGATCGTGCTGGAGCTGTGCCGCAGCGGCGAGCTCGACCGCAACATCGAGTTCGTCAAGGGCGAGCTGAAGGCGCGCTGCGACGCGCTCGTCTCGGCGCTGGAAGAGCAGGTCCCCGAGGCCGAGTTCGTCGTCCCCGGCGGCGGCTACTTCCTCTGGCTCGACCTCGCCGAGGGCACCGACAGTGTCGCCCTCCTAGCCGAGGCGAAGAGCCACGGCGTTACCTTCGTCGCCGGCCCCGACTTCATGCTCGATGACGGGGCGCGCAGCCTGCGACTGTCGTTCGCGCCGGTCCCGGCGGACAAGGCCGGTGAGGGCGTGACGCGGATCGCGGCGGCGCTGGCGAGCCTCCGCACGGGTTCTCCCGCCTAACCACTGGATAAAGATTCCCCACCGTTTGCTCCTGCGCGGCTAGGATCTCTCCGCACTTCAAGGGAGAGGACTTATAGATGGGCATGTTGCGGGTCAGGTTTCTGTCGGTGGCGGCTGCGGTCGTCGCATTCCTAGGCGTGTTCGCCGCTTCCGCGGGAGCGGCATCGCAGCGGCCGGTCTGCCCCGGCCCGGCGGCGGCGGGCCATGCGCTCTGCGCCTCGCACGTCGTCACCAACGGCAATGGAACGCCGCAGGTGACCACGGCACCGAGCGGCTATGGCCCTGCTCAGTTCCGCGGGGCCTATGGGCTCCCGGGCAGCGCTGCCACCAAACAGACGATCGCGATCGTCGACGCCTACGACGACCCCAACGTCGCCGCCGACCTCAACACCTACAGCAGCCAGTTCGGGCTGCCCCTCTGCAACAGCTCCAACCCCTGCTTCCAGAAGGTGAGCCAGAGCGGCAGCGCCAGCGGCCCGTTCCCGCGGGCCGACAGCGGCTGGTCGCTGGAGATCGCGCTCGACGTCGAGGTCGCGCACGCGATCTGCCCCAACTGCAAGATCCTCTTGGTCGAGGCCAACTCGAACAGCCTCAGCAACCTCGCGGCGGCCGTGACGACGGCGGCGAAACTGGGCGCCACGGAGATCTCCAACAGCTACGGCGGCTCGGAGTTCTCCTCTGAGCTGAGCGCGACCTACGCGGCTCCCTACACCCAGCCGGGCGTTGCCGTCACCGTCTCCTCGGGCGACAGCGGTTACGGATGGTTCGGCTTCCCCGCTGCCCTCTCCTCGGTGATCACGGTGGGCGGCACGACGCTCACGGTCGGCTCGGGCAACACCTACGGAGGCGAGAGCGTCTGGAGCGGTGCCGGCAGCGGCTGCAGCCTCTACGTCGCCGCGCCCTCATGGCAGAGCTTCCTCGGCGCCTGTGGCGGCAAGCGCGGCACCGCCGACGTCGCCGCCGACGCCGATCCCGCTACCGGCGCCGCGGTCTACGACTCGGTCAAGTACCAGGGCCGCTCCGGCTGGATGCGGATCGGCGGCACCAGTCTCTCCTCGCCGCTGATCGCCGGCGTCTACGCGCTCGCGGGCGGGTTGCCGGCGGGCAGCACCGGCGGCTCCGCCCTCTATGGCCACCTCGGCGACGGCAGCGTCCTCCACGACGTCACCAGCGGCAGCAACGGCAACTGCTCGACGCTGATGTGCAAAGGCGCCGTTGGGTACGACGGGCCGACGGGGGTAGGGACGCCGCTCGGCATCGGCGCCTTCTAGGCGCCGTCTGACCGGCGCATAGCGGCGTCCTCGGTCGCTCGCGTGCAGAGCACGCCACGCTCCCTGCGTCCTTGCTCTGCTTGGTCAGACGACCCCTAGCTAGTCGTGAGGGGCAGGCGTCGCTGCGGATCGCAGCGCTCCGGCCGAGGCGATGACGACCAACGCGATCGCGACGATTTCCAGCGCCGCCAGGTCCTGGGAGAGGGCGAGGAAGCCGATCGCCGCCGCGACTGCGGGCTCGAGGCTCATCAGTACGCCGAAGACCGCCTGCGGCAGGCGGCGCAGGGCCTCCATCTCCGCCGCGTAGGGGATCGCGGTGCTGAGGACGCCGACGGCGGCGCCCGCAGCGAGCGTCGAGGCGGCCAGGAGGTCGGTGCCGCCCTGGGCGATCCCGAGCGGGGTCACCATCACGGCGGAGATCACCGCCGCCAGCGTCGCGCCTCCCATCCCGGGCGCGAGCGCGCCGACCCGGGCGCTGAGGAGGATGTAGGCGGCCCAGAAGCCGCCGGCGGTCAGCGCCAGTACGACGCCGAGGGCGTCGACTCCCTCGCTGCCGATGCCGTCGGAGAGGAGGACGATCCCGACCGCGGCCAGCAGCGCCCAGAGGAGGTCGCGCCGTCGATGAGAGCCGAAGACGGCGACGCTGAGCGGGCCGACGAACTCGAGCGTGACCGTGATCCCCAGCGGCAGCCGGTCGAGCGCCGCGTAGAAGAAGAGGTTCACCGCCGCGACCGAGACGCTGAGCAGCCAGACGTCGCGGTGGGGCCACTCGCGGGTGCGCAGCGGCGCCCCGCGGGTCAGCAGGAGCAGCGCCAGCGCGCCGAACCCGGCCCGCAGGAAGACCGCCCCCGCCGGCCCGACCGAGTCGAAGAGCCCGGTCGCCAGCGCCGCCCCACTCTGCACCGAGACGATCGAGAACAGCACCAGCAGCGCCGCGCCCCTGGTCCGGGCGTCGCTCGCGGCGGCGGTCGAGGTGGTCGCCATCGGCGGATTTTGATCCACCCCGGCTGCGGTCCCCGTAGGTGGGGGCAAGCAAACGACCAGGAGGCGACCCCGATGGCAGACATGAAACAGCTGGCAGGACCTCAATCGAGGCGCAGGTTCCTGGCGGTCGGCGGTGGCTCCACCGCGCTCGCCGCCTTCCTCGCCGCCTGCGGCAGCGACAGCAGCAGCACGACCACCACCGGCACGACGTCGATGGGCGGCAAGAGCGAAACGGCCGAATTCGGCAAGGGCGACGTCGGCATCCTCAACTACGCCCTCACGCTCGAGTACCTGGAGACCGCCTTCTACGCGGACGTGGTCAAGAGCGGCCTGTTCAAGGGCTCGGACCTGGCGACGATCCGCAAATTCGGCCAGGAGGAGGCCGAACACGTCGAAGCGCTGACCCAGGCGGTGAAGCAGCTCGGCGGCAAGCCAGCGCCCGAACCGAAGACCGAATTCCCGCTGAAGAGCGCCAAGTCGGTGCTGGAACTGGCGGGGACGGTCGAGAACCTCGGTGCCGCCGCCTACCTCGGCCAGGCGGCGAACATCGAGAGCCCGGAAGTGCTGGCGAGCGCGCTGGCGATCCACAGCGTCGAGGGCCGCCACGCGGCGGCGCTGAACACGCTGCTGGGTGAATCGGTCACCCCCGACGGCGCCTTCGCGGTGCCCGCCGACGTGCCGACCGTCCTCAAGTCCGTCGAACCCTTCATCGTCGGCTGAGCCGGCGCGCGAAAGCAAAGGAGCAGAGCCATGAATAACGAGCAGCTCACGAATCCGGAGCTTGCCGCCGTCCACGTTGACGACGACAGCGAAGACCTCTCCCGCAGCGAGGTGCTGCTGAAAGGGGCTTTGGCCGCAGGCGCCGTCTACGGCACCCTCGCGGTCGGCCCCTACGTTCGCAAGGCGCTGGCGATGAACGGCGGCGGCGACGTCGAAATCCTCAACTTCGCCCTCACCCTCGAGTACCTGGAGTCGAAGTTCTACGAAGAAGCGAAGAGCAGGGCGAAGGCGAGCGGCGAACTGAAGAGCCTCGTCGACCTGCTGGCCAAGGACGAGCAGCAGCACGTCGAAGCGCTGGAAGGGACGATCAAGAAGCTCGGCGGCAAGCCGGTCGCCGAACCGAAGTTCGACTTCGCCTACAGCGGCACCAGCGGCTTCCTCAAGCTGGCGCAGACCTTCGAGGACACCGGCGTCAGCGCCTACAACGGCGCCGCGCCGATGATCAAGTCGAAAGAAGTGCTGACGGCGGCCGGCAGCATCGTCCAGGTCGAGGCGCGGCACGCGGCGGCGATCCGGCTGCAGAACGGCGCCGAGCCTTCGCCGCAGGCATTCGACCCGCCGCTCGACGAAGCGCAGGTGCTGAAGGCGGTCGAACCGTTCATCGCCTAGGAATCGGGTAGCGGGGCGGCAGAATCGAACCGATGGCGGTGAGGCGAGAGAAGGCGGAGCGACTGGCCGACGAGGAGCTGATGCCCCTCGTCGGTCGCAAGGACCCCGAGGCGTTCGAGGTCCTCTACGACCGCCACGGCGGCGTCGCCTTCTCGCTCGCCTACCGGATCGTCGGCGACCGCGCCGCCGCCGAGGAAGTGACCCAGGAGGCGTTCATCTCGGTCTGGCGCAGCGGCGCCCGCTTCGACGCCGCCCGCGGCAGCGTCCGCTCCTGGCTGCTCAGCGTCGTCCGCAACCGGGCGATCGACTTCCTCCGCAGCAAGGCCGGCAAGGCGCCGAAACTCGACTTCGACGACGACTCGGCGCTGGAGCAGCGCCCGGCGGCGGAGCGGACCGAGGAGGAGGCGCTGCGGCGCGAGACCGCGGGGGAGATCCGCGGCGCCCTCGGCAAGCTGCCGGGCGAGCAGTCGAAGGTGATCGAGCTCGCCTACTTCGGCGGCTTCAGCCACTCGGAGATCGCCGAGATCCTCAGCCTGCCGATGGGCACGGTGAAGGGGCGGATGCGGCTCGGCTTGGAGAAGATCAGGGGAGAGCTAGCGGAGGGCTTGGCATGAACGGCAGCGATCACATCCGGTGGAGCGAGGACCTCGCCGCCTACATGCTCGGGGCGTTGGAGCCGGGCGAAGCGGCGGAGTTCGAGCGCCACCTCGAGGGCTGCGAGCGCTGCCGGGGGGAGATGCGCTGGTTCGAGCCGGCGGTGCAGACCCTGCCGGAGTCGGTCGAGCGGCAAAAGCCGCCGCGCTCGCTGCGCGAGAACCTGATGGCTGAGGTGCGGGCGGACGTCCGCCCCGCGAAGAAGCCTAGCCCGCAATGGTCTTGGCGACCCGCGATGGCCTTCGCCGCCATGGTCTTGGTGGTTGCCGCGGTCGCCGGCTACGAGATCGGCAAGGGCGGCGGCGGGGATGAAGGCGCGAGCACGGTCGTCTCCCGCTCCCACGGCATCACCGTGAAGATGGTGCGCGAAGGCGACGGCGGCACGCTCCGACTGACCGGCGTCCACCAGCTTCCGCCCGAAAAGGTGCTGGAGGCGTGGGTGCGGCGCGAAGGCAAGGTCGAACCGGTGCCGGCGCTCTTCGTCCCCGACCGCGAGGGCCGCGCTTCGACCCAGATCGAAGACATGAGCGGCGTCGACACGGTGATGGTCACCGAAGAGCCGCAGGGCGGCAGCGAGGAACCGACCTCGCCGCCGGTTGTGACGATGAGCGTTCCGCAGTAGCTAACGGCCGTAGCGATCCGAAGACAGCACCAGCTGCTCCGGGATCGCCGCTCGCGGCGGCGGCGCCGGGTCGGCGCGGACCGAGACGGTCTCGGCGACGCTGCGGCTGACCTCGTGGCTGCCCTCGGCGGAGGCGATGACGACGCGCTCGTCGTCGCTGGTCTCGACCTTGCCCTCCAGGCCCGGGTCCAAGCCGGCGTCCTTGAGGTAATGCAGAAGGTCCTCGGCCTCGTTCTCGAAGCGCAGGACGGTGACGGCGGCGCCGACCTCGACGTCGGCCAGCAGCGAGCCCTGCTCGCGCACGCCCTCGACGATCGGGTGGCCGTGGGGGCAGGTCGTCGCGTCGCCGATCGCCGCCCGCATCCGCTCCTCCAGCACCGGGCTCATCGCGTGCTCGATCCGCTCCGCCTCCTCGTGCACCTCGTCCCAGGGGATCCCCAGCACGTCGGTGAGGAAGCGCTCGATCATCCGGTGGCGGCGGACGATGTAGCTGGCGTGCTCGCGGCCAGACTCGGTGAAGCTGAGCGATTTGTTCGGGTTGCGCTCGACGTAGCCGTCCTCGACCAGGCGGCCGATCATCTCGTGCACGGTCGGGGGGGAGAGCTGCATCGCGCGGGCGATGTTGGCGCCGGTCATCGGCAGCCCGGCCTCCTCCAGCCAGAACATGATCTCCAGGTACTCCTGCTCGGCGACGGTCGCGTTGTCGGACGACATGCGGCCGATACTAGTGAAGCCTCAGCGGCGTTCCATCAGGCTGGAGACGACCGCCTCGTAGAAGCCGTCGCCCATCGCGCCCTCGGTGACGGTGACGTTGTCCCAGGCGGGGAGGGCGGCGCGCAGGCCTTCGTCGTTCGCCGGGCCGTTGGCGACGACGAAGAAGCGGCCGACGGCGGCCGCCACCTCGAGGTCCTCGACCGAGTCGCCGACGGCGATGCAGTCGGCGGGGTCGTAGCCGCGGGCGCGGGCGTGCCCGGCCACCGCCGCCGCCTTGCTGACCAGCTTCGGGACCAGGTGGTAGGCGTGGGTGCGGCCCTCGACCGCCGGCATGGGGCGACCGATGGCGCCGTTGTCGAGCAGGCGCAGGTCGTCGTTCCCCCACTCGTGCAGGAGCGCGTTCGCCTCCTCGACGTCGACCTTGCCGCGGAAGAGGTGGGAGAGGACGCGGCCGTGGTGCCAGGGCGAGTGGTACTCGAGCCGCCCTTCGAAGTGCTCGAACAGCCGCTTCGGGATCTCCCGCTCCTCGATCTGCTCGTAGATCGTGCCGTCCTGGTTCGGCGCCATCTCGCCGGTCATCAGCGTCGTCTCGCCGTCGATCGCGAAGGCGCAGCCGGCCTCGTATATGTAGGAGGTCTGGCCCATCAGGCGGGCGGCCTCGTGGACCTGCGGCTCGCGGCGGCCGGACATGATCACGACCTCGGCGCCGACCCGGTGGCAGGCCTCGAGCGCGCGGGCCTGGGCCAGACTGAAGCCGCCCTCGGCGTCGCGGAACAGCGAGCTGCCCTGCCCGAGCAGGGTCCCGTCGAGGTCGGTGTAGACGCAACTAAGCCCCAAGAGGGGGGTTACGGTAGCGACCATGCCCGGGAGACTGATGTGGATCTTGGCGGGGGCGGTCGTGGCGGTGGCGCTGGGGGGCGCGCCCGCCACGGCCGGCGCCTCTGTCGGCAACTTCGCGATGGCGGTGCAGCCGGACGGGAAGATCGTCGTCGCAGGTGGCGGCGGGCTGGCCCCCGAAGGCGGCAAGGAGTTCGGCGCCGTTGCCCGCTATCTGCCGGACGGCGGGCTCGACCGCAGCTTCGGCGGGGGCGACGGCGTCGTCCTGATGCGGCACCAGCAGCCGTTCACCGCGGTCGCGCTGCAGAGGGACGGGCGGATCGTCCTCGCGGCGCCGATCGGGGAAGTCGTGCGCCTCCTCCCTGATGGCCGCTTCGACGGCAACTTCGGCATCCGCGGCAAAAAGACGGCGGGGGCCTCGTCCTCCTGGTTCCCGGCGACCCTCGCGGTGGCGGGCAACGGCGGGATCTACGTCGGCGGCATGAGCGGCTACCCCAGCGACACCGGCGAACACTGGTACGGCTGGCTGTACCGGATCGCGCCGAGTGGGCTGAGCGGCGACCGGGTCGGCGGCTTCACCGGCGGCGAAAGCGACGAGCCGAAGACCTTCCTCAACGACATCGCCCTCGGCAAGGGCGGCGAAGTGATCGGCGCTGGCTCGATCGCCGAACGGCATCTCGACGCGAAGAGCCACGCGGTGCTGGCGCGGCTGCTGCCGGCGCCGGCGGGCCAGTTCGGCACTCCCGAAGGTCCCGATCCGAGCTTCGGCGGCGGGGTGGGTCTCGTCACCTCCAACTTCTTCCCAGCGAGCGCGCTGCCGGAAGCCGCCAACGCGCTGAGCTGGGACAAGGGCAAGCTGCTGATCGCCGGCGAGGCGAACGGCGACATGTTGGTCTCGCGCTACTTCCGCAACGGCCTCCAGGACAACGGCTTCGGCCGCCGCGGCTTCTGGACCGTCACCCTCGGGCGCGGCTCCACCGACGTCGCCAACGCGCTGGCGGTCGATGCAAGGGGCGGTATCCTCGCTGCCGGCAGCAGCACCCACAACTGCGGCGGTTACGAGTGCACCAGTCTCCTCCTCTCCCGGCTCGGCAAGGACGGACATCCCGTGCGCGGCTTCGGCCACGGCGGCATCGTCACCCCGCCGATCGGCTCCGGCGCCGCCGGGCAGCCCGCCTTCGAAACCGCCTACGAGGTAGCGGTGCAGCCCAAAGGGAAGGTCCTGGTCGGCGGGCTCGTCGGCGGCCCGAGCGGGAGCCGCTTCTTCCTCCGCCGCTACCTCTCCGACGGCACGCCGGACAACTCCTTCGGCAAGCGCGGCCGGGTGACGACGCTGCCGGTAGCGGCGCAGGGCCGCTGATGGCCCCACGGCGGAGTCGCCTTGCTGCCTTCGCCGTTGTGCTGCTGTCTCTGGCGGCAGGGCTGACCGGCGCCTCCTCGGCCTCGGCCGACACGATGGCCCTCCAGCCCGACGGGAAGATCGTCCTCGTTGGTTGGACCTGGCCCGAATCGGGGAGCCTCGTGCGGCTGAACGCCGACGGCAGCCTCGACACGAGCTTCGGGACGGGCGGGTTCGTCACCGACCATCGCCTGCCCGGCTTCCGGGCGCTGGGGCTGGCGGCCGACGGGCGCATCGTCGGCGCCGCGGTCGGCGGCTTCCGGCTCGGCCGTTACCTGCCGAGCGGAAGCCCCGATTCCTCGTTCGCAGGGGGCGGCGTCGGCGGAACCAGCGAACCGGACCAGATTCGATTCATCTACGGCAGGTACGGCCCCTCGGCGGTCCTCGTCCAACCCGACGGCGGGATCGTCGTCGCCGGCACCAGGGAGGTGAACGGCGGCGGGGCGAGCGACGGCTGGGTCAAACGGTACGACGGGGGCGGTCGCCTCGCCGAAGTCGTCGGCCACGTGCCGCTGCCGGGCGGCCCGGCGACGGATTCCGGCCTCGCCGACCTCGCCGAGACGCCGGACGGTTCATTTGCCGGGGTCGGCTGGTTCTACCCCGGAAGCCCGGCGGAATCCGACCCGCTGCTGGCGCGCTTCGTCCCGGGGTCGGGGACCGCCTACGACACGGGCTTCGGCGGCGGCGCAGGGTTGCTGCGGCCGACCTTCCAATCCAGGCAACGCTTCCACACCCACCTCGAGGCGATCGCGGTCAGCGGCGGCAAGTTGTTCGTCGCCGGTGGAACGGCGGGGACCTTCCTCGTCTCCCGGTACAACCTGGACGGGACGCGCGACGGCAGCTTCGGCGAAGGTGGATTCGCCGCGCCGCCGATCTCAGGGCCGGGGGACGCCGCCTCCCAAACCGCCTTCGAACCGGCGAGCACCTGGGCGAACGACGTCGCGGTCGCGGGTGACGGAGCCGTCCTTCTCGGCGGCGGCACCTCGCAGTGGGGCGTCTGGACCTTCAGCAAAGCCGGGACCTTCTGCGGCGAATGCCCGCAGCCGATGCTGGCGAAGTTCGATTCCAGCGGCCATCTCGATCCTAGCTTTGGCAGCGGTGGCCTCCTTCGTCTGGCGAAACCGGACGGCAGCACCTTCGTCGGCGAAGTCGAACAGGTGGCGACGCTCGCCGACGGCAAGTACCTCGTCAAGGGGGCGACTCCCGTTTCGGGGTTCGGACGGCAGCCGTGGGTGGCGCGGCTGAACGCGGACGGCAGCTACGACAGGGGCTTCGGCAGCGAAGGGCTGACGGTGCCGCATTTCCCCTGCACGGATCAGCCGGTCGTCGTACAGCGCGCCGCCGGGTGCGTCGGCTCGGCGAAGGTGCGGTTGCGGACGCACGGCCTGCGCGGCGGCCGGCCGAGTCTTTCGCTGCGCGTGCAGGCGAACGTCTCCTGGGCGCCGATCCGCGAGCTCGGTCTGACGCTGCCGCGAGGGATGCGGTTCACCAAGGCCGTGAAATCGAAGCTGCGGGTGGTCGGTGCGGGCGCGGGCGCCGAGGCTCACGTCATCGCCGCGAATCGGAAGCACGGTCCCAGCCTCAGCCTTCAGGAGGTTCCGGATGCGCCAGTGGTGAAGGTGGTGCTGCGGCGGGGAGCGCTTCGTTGGGCTCACCGACACCCGGCGCGCCACCGCAAGCTCTCCCTCCGCATCGGCATCGGCTTCAGTGATCTGGTGGCCGCCCCGGATTACGGCGGAAACCAGAGGATCACGCTGCGCGTCGGCTGAGCCCGAACGTTAAGTTCGTCGGGTGAGGGCCTGGAAGCTGACCGACCGCAAGCTCGACCTGGCGCGGCCGATCGGCGCCGGGATCGTCAACGTCACCGTCGACTCGATGTTCGAGGGCGCGCGCAGCGGCACGCCGGAGCAGGCGGTGCGCGACGGGCTGGCGCTGGCCGAGGCGGGCTTCGAGATGCTCGACGTCGGCGCCGTGGCGGCGAAAGCCGGCCCGCCAGTGCAGGCCGAGGACGAGGCGGCGGCGCTGGTCCCGGCGGTGGAGGGGCTCGTCGCCGAGTTGCGTGGTTCCTTACGGACGGATACCGACCGAAAGGAACCACAGAACGAGGTGCCAATCTCGGCCGACACCTTCTCGCCCGAGGTGGCGCGGCGGGCGTTGGCGGCGGGGGCGACGGTCGTCAACGACATCTCCGGCGGCTGCGAGGAGATGTTCGAGCTGGTCGCCGAGACGGGCTGCGGCTACGTCCTCATGCACATCGAGGGGCCGCCGCGGGTCGACCGGCCCTGGCGCGAGTACGACGACGTGGTCGACCACCTGCGCGCCTGGTTCGAGGGGAGAGTCGAGCAGGCCCGGGACCTTGGGGTGGCGGAGGAGCAGATCGCCATCGACCCCGGACTCGACTTCGACCTCAGCCCCGAGCAGGACCTGGAGATCCTGCGGCGACTCGGCGAGCTGCGCGCGCTCGGCCTGCCGCTCTACGTCTCGCTCTCCCGCAAGGACTTCATCGGCGCCGTGCTGGCGGGCTCTTGGGAGGGACGCCTGCCCGCGCGCGAGCGCGAGTGGGGGACGGTGGCGGCGGCAACTCTCGCCGTCCGCGAGGGTGCCGACGTCCTCCGCATCCACGACCGCTCGTCCCTGCAGGCGATGCACGTGGCGGCTGGGATCTGCCGGCCGGTAGGGACCGTCGCCTGATGGCGCGCGGGGGGAGTCTGCTCGCGTCGGAGTGGGCGATCGCAATCGATCCAGCGCGACGCGACGGGCGGATTGTCGCCGAGGCGTCCGAGGAGGAGCGGCGGTCGCGGCCGGCGCCCCTGCCGGCGGAGCTGCATCCGGGCCTTGCCGAGGCCCTCGGCCGGGTCGGCATCGACTCCCTCTACACGCACCAGTTGCACGCCTTCGAGGCCGCCCAGGACTCGAACCTGGTGATCACCAGCGGCACCGCTTCGGGCAAGAGCCTCGCCTTCAACCTGCCGGTGCTGGACGCGATCGCCGCCCAGCCGAAAGGCCGCGCCCTCTACCTCTACCCGACCAAGGCGCTGGCCCAGGACCAGGCGCGAAAGCTCGCCCAGCTGCGCCCGCCGGGCCTGCGCGAGGCGATCTACGACGGCGACACCCCGCGCGAGGAGCGGCCGGCGATCCGCCGCAAATCGAACCTCATCCTCACCAACCCGGACATGCTCCACGTCGCCCTGCTGCCGAACCACAAGAGCTGGGGCGACTTCCTCGCCAACCTCGAGTGGGTGGTGGTCGACGAGGCGCACACCTATAGGGGCGTCTTCGGCTCCCACGTCGCCAACGTGCTGCGGCGGCTGCGGCGGCTGGCCCGCGCCTACGGCCGCGAGCCGCGCTTCCTGCTCGCCTCGGCGACGATCGCCAACCCGGTCGAGCTGGCCGAGCGGCTGGTCGGGACCGAGTTCGAGCTGGTCGACGACGACGGGGCGCCGCGGGCGGGCCGCGAGATCGCGATGTGGAACCCGCCGCTGATCGACAAGAAGAGCGGCACCCGGCGCTCGGCCCTCTCCGAGGCCGCCGACCTGCTGGCCGAGCTGGTCACCCACGAGGTGCGGACGATCTGCTTCCTCAAAAGCCGGCGCGGGATCGAGCTGATCCAGCGCTTCGCCCGCGAAAACCTGGAGCGACGGGGGAAGCCGGAGCTGGCGGCGCGGATCGCCCCCTACCGCGGCGGCTACACGCCGCAGCAGCGGCGCGAGATCGAGGCCCGCCTTACCGCTGGCGAGCTGCTGGCGGTCGTCGCCACCGACGCGCTGGAGCTGGGGATCGACGTCGGCGAGCTCGACGCGGCGATCTGCACCACCTTCCCCGGCACCGTCGCCAGCCTGCGGCAGATGTGGGGGCGGGCGGGCCGCCGCCGCCGCGGCCTCGCCGTCTACGTCGCCGGCCAGGACGCGCTCGACCAGTTCTTTTGCCGCCACCCGGAGGAGTTCCTCGGGCGGCCGGTCGAGGCGGCAATCCTCGACCACGGCAACGAGCAGATCGCCTCCCGGCACCTGATCGCCGCCGCCTACGAGCTGCCGCTGACCGAGGAGGACGACGAGGTCTTCGGCGAGGGGTGGCGGGAGCGGGCCGAACGGCTGGTCGCGGCGGGGGAGCTGCGCGGTGTCGGTGGCAAGCTGCTGCCGCAGCGACCCGAGTTCGTCGCCAACAAGATCGCCCTGCGCTCGGCCTCGGCCGACTCGGTGGCGGTGATCGAGCGCGAGTCCGGCGAGATGCTGGGCCTGGTCGAGGCCGAGCGCGCCTTCACCACGGTCCATCCCGGCGCCGTCTACCTCCACCTCGGCCGCTCCTACGAGGTCGACCGACTCGACGTCGAGGAGCGGCGGGCGATCGTCTCCAGCTTCGACGGCGACTGGTACACGCGGCCGAAAAAGGAGACCGAGATCTACGTCGAACGTTTGCATGAGCAGCGCGAGGTGGCCGGGGTGCAGCTGAACTTCGGCGAGGTCTCGGTGACCGAGCAGGTGATCGCCTTCCAGCGGGTCTCGGTGGCCGACCAGGAACCGATCGACATCGTCGCGCTGGAGTTGCCCGAGCAGAACTTCGTCACCCAGGCACTCTGGTACGTGTTGCCCGAGCCGCTGAGCGGGGCGCTGCCGGTCGACGCGCTGCTCGGCTCGCTGCACGCGACCGAGCACAGCCAGATCGCTGTCTTACCACTGATTGCCATGTGCGACCGCTGGGACATCGGCGGCCTCTCGACCAACGTCCACTTCCAGACCGGCCGCGCGACGATCTTCATCTACGACGGCCATCCGGGCGGGGTCGGGATCACCCGCCGCGGCTACGAGGAGTTCGAGCGCCTGCTCGGCGACGCCGAGCGCCTGATCGCCGAGTGCCCCTGCGAGTCCGGCTGCCCCTCGTGCGTGCAGAGCCCGAAGTGCGGGAACCTGAACGAACCGCTGCACAAGGCGGGAGCGCTGGAGCTGATCGGCCTGATGCGGGGCGAGCTGTGAGGCGGCGTCGCCAGGTGGCGGTGATCGGGGCGAGTGGGACCAAGGAGGGGTCGGAGACCTGGTTACTGGCCGAAGAGGTCGGGCGGCGGCTGGCGGTAGCCGGCGTCGCGCTCGTCTGCGGCGGCGGGGGCGGCGTGATGGAGGCGGCTTCGCGCGGGGCGGCCGAGGCGGGCGGCGAAGTGATCGGGATCGTCCCCGGCACCTCGCCCGACGACGCCAACGCGTACTGCAGCCACGTCGTCGCCACCGGCATCGGCCACGCCCGCAACCTCGCCGTCGTCTCCTCCGGCGAGGCGGTGATCGCGATCGGCGGCGAGTGGGGGACGCTCTCGGAGATCGGCTTCGCCCGCGTGATCGGCCACGAGGTGGTGGCGTTGCGCAGCTGGGAGCTGAACGGCCGCGAGGAGATGGCCGGCAGCCCCGGCGTGGTCACGGCCGAGACCGCCCAGGAGGCGGTCACCGCGGCGCTGGCCGCGCTCTAGCATCCGCGCCATGTACGAGGAGTCGATCCGCAGCGAGTTCACCCACCAGACCGAGAGCTTCGCCCGCAACGAAGTGGCGAGGAAAGCGGAGACGCTGGGGGTGCTGGTCGAGCTGGTGCCGGAGGACCCGGAGGCGAGCTGGCTCGAGGTCGCCTGCGGGCCGGCGGCGATCTCCCGCGCGCTGGCGCCGCGGGTGGGGCGCGTGCACGGGGTCGACCTGACCCCGTCGATGGTCGAGAAGGCGAGCGAGGAGGCCGCGCGCGAAAGGCTCGGCAACGTCGAGTTCTCGGTCGGCGACGCGACCGCCCTCGGGTTCGGCGACGGCAGCTTCGACGGCGCCGTCACCCGCTTCAGCTTCCACCACATCCCGGCGCCGTGGCGGGTGATGGGGGAGATGGCGCGGGTGGTGCGGCCGGGCGGCTGGGTCGTCGTCAGCGACTTCGTCGCCGATCCCGACCGCGACGCCTACGCGGCGGTCGAGGAGATCGAACGGCTGCGCGACCCCTCGCACTGGTCGTGCCTGACGGCGGCGCAACTGCGGGGGATCGGCAGCGAGTGCGGGCTGGAGCTGGAGAGCGAGCAGCTGATCCCGTTCGACCTCGATTACGACGACTGGCTGCGGCGAGGGTCGGGCGGCGCCGCGGCGGCGGAGCTGATCGACCGGCTGCTCGAGCGCCTGCCCGAGGGCTCCGGCTGCTTTCGCGTCTACGAGGGGGACGAGGGGCGACGGCTGTCGCTCGTCAACTCGCTGACGCGCTGGCGCCGCGTCTGAGCTTCAGCGCTCCGGCCAGAGTTCGCGCAGAGCGAGGATCGCGAAGGCGTGCGACCAAGCGAGGGGGGTGGTCGAGCGGGGGACGCCGGTGTGGGCGTCGACCCGCTCCGGCAGGGCGCCCGCCGGAGTCGCGGCGCGGCGTAGGTCGGCGAGAAGCCGCAGTGCCTCGCGGCGCTCCCCGACCGCGGCGAGGCTCCAGGCCGTCCAGGCGGTCGGGGCGGTCCAGGGATCTTCCTCGGGCCAGGCTTCGCCGGGGGTGATGCCGAAGCGGGACCGCTCTGCGACCAGTCGCCGCAGAGTCGCCCGCACCGCGGGGTAGAGACGAGGCTGAGAGAACGGCCGCACCGCCCAGGCCGCCGCCGAATCCAGCCCCGACGCCGGGTCCCCCAGTCGCCTCACCAGCCGACGGGACGATTTCGCTCCATATAGGACCGTTTTCGTCCCGTCGGCAGTGGCGGCGAGGGCGTTGCCGAGGTAGTCGCCGGGGTCGCCCTCCTGGTAGTCGGGGAGGTTGCGCCAGGCCGAAGGTGGGGGCGGTTCGAGGCCCCCAGCTCGCGCCGCGGTTGCGACCCAGCCGGCGGCGTCGCCCTGGCGGCCTCGTCCTGGGACCGGGGCGCCGTGTCCGTCGAAGCGCGCGGCGGCATCGAGGTGGAGGCGGAGCAGGAACCGCGTGATCCGCCGCGCCTCGCCCCGGTAGCCGGCGGCGTCCAGCGCGAGGGCGGTCGCCGCCGCGTCCCGCGGCCAGACGTAGGCCCAGCCATCGCGTGCGCCGGCGGCGACGGCTCCCGTCTCGCGGTCGGTCAGGGCGCGGAGGACGAGCAGCGAGCGCTCATACATCTGTGCTGCCCAGGTCGGGGCGCCTGGTGCAAGCGGTAGAGCACGCCGCAGCCAGCGCCGGTCGCCCCGCCCGGCGGCTCGGATCGTCTGACGCGCCCATCGATCGTCGCAACGCAGTCGCCGCGTCGCCGCCGGTTCCACCGAGCGCAGCGAGACGCGGGCTTCCCTGTCCGCCGCGGTGAGGCAGGCGAGGTGAGAGCCGCCGGCGGCATAGACGATCCGCACGCGCGTTGCCCCGAAGCGCGCCGTGGTGACGACCACGTTGGTCCCTGGGCGGTAGCGCTGCGTGACCGAGTTCGCCTGCCACAGGGGCCGCGCCGGGCGCCGGCCAAGCGAGACCCATGGCTCGATCCCAGTGCTCGCCGGCACCGTCCCTGCCGCCTGCCGGTCGCTCGGGTTGTCGATCAGCGGCGCGCCCACCGGCCCCGCCCGCAGATCGACGACGTCCCCATAGGCGTCGATCGCCGCCGCCAGCCTCCCGTCACCGACGACCGCCGTCCCCAAGAAGGGAGGTGGCAGCCCCGGCAGCCCCGCCGGCGTCCGCGGATCCGCCCCCGATCCACCCGAGACCAGCAGCGCACCCACCGCCACGACGGCAACCAGCACCAGCCCAGCACGAGCCCAGCCCATCGCCGAATCCAAGCAGCCCCGCCACCCCCGCTCCCGCTAGCCTTCCTCCTGCGCTGCAGTCCAGCGTCCCAGGCGAGATAGCTCAGTTGGTAGAGCACACGACTGAAAATCGTGGTGTCCCCGGTTCGAATCCGGGTCTCGCCACTTCTTCGGCTTCGGGCTGAAGAGTTAGGCGTCTGGCATCGGACCGAGGGTCGCCATCGGGGCGTTCTCGTCTTGCTGCCTTCTCTTCATTCGCCGTTTAACGTCGGAGGCCAGGCGGCGAGCCTTGGTCTCCATCTCGTCTTTGGTGTAGTCATGAACGTGCAGCTGCAACTTGGCATCGATCTGATCGACCTTCTTCCTGTTCCAGCTCTGGCGTAGGGACTCGATCACTCGATTGCGATCTCCGAGGACCACCGGCAAAATGAGCGTGCGGTCCAGTTTGCGCTCTTGCTTGAAAGCCCAAGCCATCTCCGTCTTCACCCAGTCAGATTCAACACTGCGGTCGCTCAGGAAGGGCACGAAGAACTCGTTTTCGGACTCGATGGCCTGTCGAATCCGCTGCTTCAGGTCATCGCCGGTAAGCAGCTCGTCTTCGTCGATCCAGGTGACCGAGCCGGGCAACTCCTCCGCGATCAGGTCGGCAAAGAAGCGGACCGTTGGGCTGTCGCTCTTCTCATGGCACATGAACAGTCGAACTGGTTCCATCTCTTCGCTGATCCGCCGGACAATCGCTCCGAGAACGTCCGCTGGAAGATTGCTTTTCGATCGGCGGGGGACGATCGCACTGATCTGCGAGTAGTTGTGGTACCCGATTGACCGAGGAGCCCCCGTCGAGTACTCACCGTTGAGGTAGATCCCCACGGTGGCGCCATCCGTTGGAGCCTTGGCGAGCATGGTGGCTGCCTCTGCATTACTTTTGATGCTGTCGAGAACGTATTTGCGGCTCTCACAAAGAAACGAGATCAGCGAGGTCTCTCGGTTAAAGTTGGTTGCGACTGAGGTCATCAGGTCCCGGGCGTTGTCAGCAAGCGACTCCGGCTTCAGCTCCATCAGGTAAAAGTTGCCATCTTCGGCCTCTGCTCGGACCAACCTGAGAAGCGTCTCCTCATCCTCGCGATCCAGCCAGATCGGGACGTTTGGCCAGGTGTTCTCGTCGTGGCGGTTGAGCGATGACGCGATGGTGACAAGGTGGGCTTTTGGCTTCGACGGGATTGCCGTGTGCTCATCGGCCATGGTTTCGAGATCTTCGACTGAGTAATCCCAGTAGCCGGCCAGGAACTCGATCGGAGCCTGTCCATTGATCTGCCGCACATAGAAGTTAAGGCCCTCGGCGTAACGGTCGCGCGGGTGCCACTCGATGTCTAGCTTTGAGGTCTTGAGGGGGCGGTAGGGATGACGCAGGTGAGCCTGCACGCGCGTGTACGGCAAGAAGGTCAGCACTGCACCATGTCGGAAGGTGGACTGGTAGTGCGTGACAGCCCCGATCTCTTCGGAGTAATAGAGGCACTGCAGCTGGTGCTCAGTTCGATTCGAAGCGCATCCACCAAAGAGCTGCGCGCCTTGGTCGTTCGCAGCCCGCAGCAGCTCTTGTCCTACTGCGTAGCACTCCTTGAAGTCGATGAACTCTTTCGACTCGATGTGGCCACTGCCGGTGGTAAAGATCAAGCCGATCGAGGACTCGGTAACGGTGAGGGAGGGAACGTCGATGCCGAGGTAGTCCTCGTGCTGTTCCCGGAAGGCACGGATGCCCTCACTCAGCACTCGCTCGCCTGCGTACTTGCGCTCCGCTTCGTCGCTGGTCACCTCGTAGGCAACGGGGAGCTTGGGAAGGACGGCACTGACGCAGGCGATGAACTGCAGCCCGGTGTTTATCTTTGCCTCTTCTCGCTCACCATGACGGAAGAAGGATCCGAGTACCGAGGTTCCGATCAGCGGGGGGAACCAGCTCCGCTCGGTGCAGAACTGCGTGATCCCGGCCGTTATCGCATTGCTGCATTCATGCTGATGTCGGTCTGACTCGGCTTTCGTCGAGTCGGCCAGCACCAATAGGGAAACGTCACTCCAGCGCAGGGCCTGGTCCGCAAGGGCACCCTCAAGGCCCTCGAGGACACTCACTACCTGTCGCGGAGTAACGGTGTCGCCGCTCAGGTTCCCCCCGAAGGGCACTAACTCCAATATCGAATCCATATCTCCCGCTTCCTGTCGTGGGGGGTGAAAGACTATCCCTGAATAAAAAACTCGTCTGTACAAAAGAACCCGCATTTGTACTGAGCGATCGATTAGTTTTTCAGATAGGGTTGCGATTGCAGATGACTCGTCCGCGCGGGAATGTTCTTCTCCTCTTCGTCTTGACGATCTCGATGCTCGTCCTGCCATCGGCGGCGGCGGGCGATTCCAGCGATCAGTGCATATTGGAAAACGCTGCCGGTCCGGAAATGGCGTCTGGAGGGACGGCGGGAGCTCCGGCGGTAGGGGAAGTCAAGCGGGGGAAAAGAAAGAAGGGCAAGGGCAAGGCAAAGAAGCCGCTGAAACTCAGCCTGCAGGCGGACCCGCAGTCGGCCAACCGGGTCGTCAACCTCGGGTCCGACAGGGAACCAGAGCAGATCACCCTCCGTGTCAACGCTTCGCCCCGGATCCCGACGGGATACGAGAAGCGGCTGGAGGTAGCCGCCGAACCGTTCATCAACACCAGCGAAACCGCCGACACGGTGACCTTCGCGGAACCGCGCTTCTCGAAGCTGCGTGTTGCCGGCAATCAGAAACGGATCACTTTCACGATGTGTGTCGACCCGCCCAACGACCTACCGGCGGGTAAGTACGTCTCAACGGTGACGCTAGAAGGGCCGCCACCCACTGAAGAGGCGACGATGACGATCACGATCAACGGCAAGGACGGAGGCGAGTTCCTGCTTGCCGCTGCCATCACGGCAAGCATCGCCTTCTTGGTCCTGCTCTACAAAGGGGCGGGCGAAAAGCGGGCCGTGATGCTGGCGGACGCGAAACAGCGGCCCGCGAACGAACAGGAAGCCAAAATGAAAGAGGCAAAACGCTGGGGGCCGGCTATCAAGGAGTGCTTCCTCGACCTCGGGTGGCTGGTGCCATCGCTGGCTTCGATAGCCGCCGCTTTCGCGCTTCTCTACGCTGCCTACGCAAACAACCCCGCCTGGGGAGAAGGTGGCATCGTCACCAACGCCATCGCTCTGATCGGGACGGGGCTCGCCGCGGTGGGGGCAAAGACCGTCTTTGCCCAGAGCCCCTCGGCTAACTGACGAAATCCGCTCCGGTGCTGTCGGCTGCGAGATCCTGAAACACGAAGCCGTTGCGCTCCACCACCTCGCCCAGCTCCACCTCGATCGGCTTGTCGAAGATCGGGCCGGCGTGGACGAAGGTATGGAACTCGCCGTTCTCACCGCAGGGGTCGACGCCGGGTGGGAGGTCTGACAGGAGTGCATGGTCGAATGGGCGGCCGACGAAGGAGGGGTCTAGTTGGCGGGGGTCGACGCAGACCAGGGTCGCTTCGAAGCCGGCGGCGATGAACTCTTGGGCGAGGGCGGTGGTGTCGCGGCCCCAGAGGGGGAAGAGGGCCTTGCGGTCGGCGCTGGTCAGGCGCTCCTCGCGGTAGGCGCGCACGTCCTCGAGGAAGAGGTCAGCGAAGGCGATCGTCTTGGCCTGGTCGAGGGGTGGGCGGGCGAAGGCTTGTGCCATGCGCTCTTCGTAGACCTCGTTGACGCAGGCGGCGGGGATGCCGATCTCCACCAGCTCGATGCCGGTCGCCTGTGCCTGCGCTCGCAGCAGCTCCTTGCGAACGGCGTGCATGCTGACCCGTTCGTAGTCCTCGGTGAAGGTGGTCAGCAGCGCCATCGGCTCCGTGTTCATCTCCTCGCGCAGCGTCCACAGGGCCAGCGCCGAGTCCTTGCCGCCGCTCCAGGAGAGGGCGAGCGCTCCGTCTGGATGCAAACTAGACTCATTCTCATTATTCTCACGGGGCGAGATCATGGACCTGCTTGAACCTTTTCAGCTCCCCTTCGTCCAGCGCGGCCTCGTCGAGGTGCTGATCCTGGCGATTCCCGCCGGCCTGCTCGGGACCTGGATCGTGCTGCGTGGGCTCGCCTTCTTCTCCCACGCGGTGGGGACCGCGGCCTTCCCCGGCCTGGTCCTGGCTGACGGGCTGGGCTTCGCGGCGCCCCTGGGCGCCTTCGGCGCCGCGCTTGCCTTCACGCTGGGAATCTCGGTGCTGCGCGGCCGCCGCAACCGCGAGGACGCCGTCGTCGCCCTGGTCCTGGTCGGCTGCCTCGCCGCCGGCGTGATCCTCGCCAGCGACGTCTTCGGCTCCGGCTCGAACATCGAGACGCTGCTCTTCGGCAGCCTCCTCCTCGTCGACAGCGGCGACATCGCCCTTGCCGCCGTCGCCGCTGCGGCGACCCTCCTCGCCACCGCCCTGATCGGCCAGCACTGGCTCCGCATCGGCTTCGACCCGACCCTCGCCGACTCCGCCGGCCCCAGCCCGCGCGCCTTCGACGCGGTCCTGCTCGGGCTGGTGGCGCTGGCGAGCACGGCGGCGCTGGCCATGGTCGGCGCGCTCCTCGTCACCGCCCTCTTCCTCGTCCCCGCCGTCACCGCCCGCCTGCTGACCGAGCGGCTGCGCACCTGGCAGCTCTTCAGCGTCGTCCTGGTCGCGCTCGAGGGGACGGTCGGGCTCTGGATCTCGGTCAAGACCGACGCCCCGCCCGGGGCGACGATCGCCTGCGTCGCCGGGGCCGCCTTCGTCCTCGTCGCCGCCGGGCAGGCGCTGCTGCGCGCGCCGCGCGCCGCGACGGCCGCCGCGGCCCTGAGCGCCCTGGCGCTGCTCGCCGCCGGCTGCGGGGGGGTCGCCGGCGGCAGCTCCGGCAAGCTCTACGTCGTCGCCACCACGACCCAGATCGGCGACTTCGTTCGCGAGGTCGGCGGCGAAGCGGTCGAAGTCGACCAGATCCTGCAGCCGAACACCGACCCGCACGAGTACGAGCCGCGCCCCTCCGACGTCGAGGGCGCCGCCAGCGCGAGCCTGGTCTTCGCCAACGGCGACGACCTCGACGCCTGGATCGACCAGATCGTCTCCGACAGCGGCAGCGACGCCGAAGTCGTCGACCTCGGGGCGAAGGTGCCGATCCGCCGGCCGGGCGAGTCCTCCGGCGCGGAGGCGTCGAAGTACGACCCGCACTGGTGGCACGATCCGCGCAACGCCGAGGCCGCGGTGCGGGCGATCGAGCGCGCCCTCGCCGCCGCCGACCCCTCCCACAGGCACGAGTTCCACCGCAACTCCGCCGCCTACCTAACCAAGCTCCGCGCGCTCGACCACGGCATCGCCAGGTGCATCGGCTCGGTCCCGCCGGCGCAGCGCAAGCTGGTCACCGACCACGACGCCTTCGGCTACTTCGCCGACCGCTACGGGATCGAAGTCGTCGGCGCGGTGATCCCCTCGCAGACGACGCAGGCCCAGGCCTCGGCCAAGGACCTGAGCGCGCTGGCGCAGACGATCGAAGCCGAGAAGGTGAAGGCGATTTTCCCCGAGAGCTCGCTCAGCGCCAAGGTCGCTGACGCGATCGCCCGCCAGACCGGTGCCTCGGCTAACTACACGCTCTACGGCGACACGCTCGGGCCGGAAGGCTCCGGGGCCGAAACCTACGTGGGGATGGAGGAGGCGAACGCCGACGCGATGGTGCGCGGCTTCACCGCAGGAGCGCAGGGATGCAAGCTGGCACTCTGATCGAGGCCCGCGAGCTTGCCGCCGGCTACGACGGCAGGCCGGCGATCTCCGGCGTCTCTTTCGCCCTGCGCCGCGGCGAGACGCTGGCGCTGCTCGGCCCCAACGGCGGCGGCAAGACGACCCTGCTCCGCGCCCTGCTGGGCGAGCTGGCGCCGCTCACCGGCGAGCTCGAGGTCCGCGCCCGCTGCGGCATCGTCCCCCAGACCGAGCGCTCCCAGCTCGACTACCCCGTCTCCGCCCTCGACGTCGCCGCCATGGGGGCGCTCTCGCGGCTGCCCTGGTGGAGGCGGCCCGGCCGCCGCGAGCGCTCCGACGCGACCGAGGCGCTGGAGCGGGTCGGCCTCCGCGACCTCGCCGGCGAGACCTTCGGAAAGCTCTCCGGCGGCCAGCGCCAGCGCGTGCTGATCGCCCGCAGCCTCGTCCAGGACGCCCAGATCCTGCTCCTTGACGAGCCCTTCTCCGGCCTCGACCGCCCCAGCTCCGAGCTACTGGAAGCCCTGATCGGGGCTATGACCGACGAGGGGCGCGCCGTCGTCATCGCCACCCACGACCTCGAGCAGGCCCGCCGCTCCGACCAGGTCCTCTGCCTCAACCGCCGCCAGGTCGCCGCCGGCCCGCCGGAGCAGACGCTGGACGTCCCCGTCCTCGAAGCGACCTACGGCGGCACGATCGTCGAGCTGCCCGGCTCGGGCGCCCGGGCGATCCTCCCCCCACACCACCACGACCACTGACGATGCTCGAGCCCCTGCAAGACGAATTCATGCGGCGCGCGATCGCCGAGATGACGCTGATCGGCATCGCCGGCGGCGCGCTCGGCTGCTGGGTCGTCCTCTACCGACTCTCCTACGCGGCCGAGTCGCTGGCGCACTCGATCTTCCCCGGCCTGGTCCTGGCCGCGATCGCGGGAGCGCCGCTGCTGCTCGGCGGCGCCCCGGCGATCGTCGTCGCGGCGCTGGCGATCGCGATCGTCGCCCGCGTCCCCGGCCTCAGCCGCGAGGTCGCGGTGGGCGTCGTCGTCACCACGATGTTCGGCCTCGGGGTGCTGCTCGCTCTCTCGCCGGGATCGCCACCCGGCGTCCAAGAGCTGCTCTTCGGCGACATCCTCGGCCCCTCGAACGGGGATATCGCCGCGGCCGCCGCGCTCGCCCTCGTCGTCGGCCTCTCCCTCCTCCTGCTGCACGGCCGCCTTTTGGCGGGCGGCTTCGACCGCGGCGCCGCCCGTTCCCTCGGCGCGAGGCCGGCCGGCACCGAAGCCGCCCTGCTCGTCCTCCTCGCGCTGGCGATCGTCGTCGCCGTCCAGGGCCTCGGCAACCTCCTCGTCGTCGCCGTCTTCGTCGGGCCGGCGGCGACCGCCCGCCAGCTCAGCGAGCGGATCGGGCCGATGATCGGTATCGCGATCGCGACCGCGGTGCTCGCCGGCTTCGCCGGCCTCTACCTCTCCTATTACGCGGGCACGGCCGGCGGCGCCTCGGTGGCGCTGGCGATCGTCGCCCTCTACCTGCTGTCGCTGCCGGCCTCGCGGCTGCCGGCGCTCCTCAATGACGAAGAGCACCTGCCGGCGGGGACTACGATCGGCTGATGGGCATCGCCGTCGACAACGCCTGGTCCGAGTACGCCCTGGCGCGGCTGGGGGAGGCCGGCTACCGCCGCGGCGGCGCCCGCACCGCCGTCGTCGAGGCGCTCGCCCGCCACGGCTGCGCCGTCACCGCGCTCGAGCTCGAGGAGGAGCTGCGGCGGCGCAAGGTCCCGGTCGGCCGGGCCAGCGTCTACCGCGCGCTCGAGGTGCTGGAGGAGCTGCGCCTGGTGCAGCGCTTCGAGGCGGCGCGCGGCACCGCCAGCTACGAGCGGGTCGACCCCAGCGGCCACCATCACCACCACGCGATCTGCTGGCGCTGCGGGCGGATGGAGCCGTTCGAGGACCGCGGCCTTGAGCGCGCGATCGGCCAGGTCGCCGAGCAGGTCCCCTTCGAGATCGCCGAGCACGACGTCGTCCTCCGCGGCCTCTGCGAGCGTTGCTCGAGCTGAAATCTAAAAATGGTTTGCATTTTTTGAGCATCTTTGGGATCTTGCTCCCATGGCTCTATGGGGATGGAGTGAGGAAGTTTGGGGGAAGCTCGCCGCGATCGGGCTTCTGCTTGCGCTGTTGGTCAGCGGCACGCTGGCGCTGCGGCCATCGCTGGTTCCCGGATCGGAGTCGCCTGGCGCGGTCGTCACCCACGAAGCCGCGCCTCCCCTCTACCAGGCTGAGCTGGCAGTCCTGACGAGGCAAGGAATTCCGCCGCAGCAGGCGGTGCGGCAGCTGGAACTCCAGGGCGACGTGGCCAGAGCCGAACTCGTGCAGAAGCTGGAAGCGGCCCTGGGTCGCGATTACGCCGGCGTCTGGTATCAGCCAGAGGCGGCGCTTCTGCACGTCGGGGTGACCTCGGCGGCGGCGCGGACCGCTGCCGAGGCCCTCGCCGCAAGAGAAGGTCTCGCGACCCAGGTGTCCGAGACGCCGGTCGGCTCGACCTGGGGGCAGCTCGAAGCCGAACAGGAACGGTGGAACCGCGCTCTCCCTGGGAAGCTCGGGCTGCCCGACTCGAGAACCGCCCTCGGCGCGGAAGCAAACTCGGTGTTCGTGACGGTCGCTGCCTCGGTGCCGCCGCGGAAGCTGGCACTGCTCGAACAGAAAGCGGAGAACAGCCCGGTCGACGTGAACCTCAAGACCGCGCCGGGCTCGACCATCGGCAAATCCGGCCAGGCGGAAACCAAATGCCTGGAATTCGCCGAAGACGAAGCCTTCTGCTCGAGCCCGCTGACCGCCGGGGTCAGAATCGAAGCCGCAAACAACGAGGTCTGCACCGCGGGACCGATCGCCATCCCTCCGGCGATGAAAACAGAAACCTACGTCCTCACCGCGGGCCACTGCATCGAAGAAGGCGGCGGCGTCGGGGCAACCTGGAACGCTTTCCCGAAAAAAGGCGAAGCGAAAAAAATCGGCACCGCGAAACAGAAAGTCTTCGGCCTGGCCGGTGACGTGGCGAAAATCCAGATCGAAGCCGGCAGCTTCTGGACAACCGCCAACCCGGAAATCCCGGCCTTTGCGGTGACCGCCCGCTGGAGCAAAAAAGAAGGCAAATCGTATCCCGTGGTCGGCGAAGAACCGCCGATCGAAAAAGCCGCGATCTGCCATGAGGGGCAGACCACCGGCGAGAAATGCGGCGAAATCAAAAAACTCAACGCCTGCGAAAAAATCAACGGCACGACAGTGGGCGGGATGGTCGAACACACTGCCGAATCGGGCCCCGGCGACAGCGGCGGCATCTACATCAGCGTCAACAAAGCCGGAGAAATCTTCGCCCTCGGCACCCACATCGCCCAGGAAGACTTCAATCCGATCGGCCCCGGCCTCGCCGCCCTGGGCCTCGAACTGCTGACGCCGAAAAACGAAAAACGCCCCTAGCGCGGCCAGCTCGGGAATAGAGGAAGGGCGAGCCAGGCGCCTCGCCATACTTGCCGTGATGCCGGCGCACCTGCCCGACTCCGCGCGAGCCCGCCTCCCCGAGCTGCTCGCCCGCGAGGAGGCGGCCTTCGCCGAGCGCACGCCGCGCTCGCGGGAGCTGTTCGAGCTGGCGCGCGGGGAGCTGCTGGCCGGGGTGCCGATGAGCTGGATGTCGCGCTGGGCGGGGCCGCACCCGCTCTACCTCGACCGCGCCGAGGGGGCCGAGCTGACCGACGTCGACGGCAACGCCTACGCCGACCTCTGCCTCGGCGACACCGGGGCGATGGCGGGGCACGGGCCGGCGATGGTGGGGGAGGAGGTCGCCGAGCGCTACGGCAGCGGCGCGACGACGATGCTGCCGACCGAGGACGCCGCCTGGGTCGCGGCGGAGCTGAGCCGCCGCTTCGGGCGCAAGCGCTGGCAGTTCACCCTCAGCGCCACCGACGCCAACCGCTTCGCGATCCGCATCGCCCGCCACCTCACCGGCCGCGCCAAGGTGCTGGTCTTCAACTACTGCTACCACGGCACCGTCGACGAGTCGTTCGCGACGGTCGCCGACGGCGAGGTGACGGCGCGCGAGGGGAACGTCGGCGCCCCGGTGCCACTGGGCGAGACCACCCGCGTAGTGGAGTTCAACGACGTCGAGGGGCTGGAGCGCGAGCTGACCGCCGGTGACGTCGCCTGCGTCCTCGCCGAGCCGGCCCTGACCAACATCGGCATCGTCCTGCCCGAGCCCGGCTTCCACGAGGCGCTGCGCGAGCTGACCGCGAGCGCCGGCACGGTGCTGATCGTCGACGAGACCCACACGCTCAGCGCCGGCCCCGGCGGCTGCACCCGGCGCTGGGGGCTGCAGCCGGACATGGTCACGCTCGGCAAGGCGATCGGCGGCGGCGTCCCGATCGGCGCCTTCGGCATGGGCCCGGAGCTGGGCGAGCGCATCCTCGCCGCCGGCAACGCCGACCTCGAGGACACCGGCGGGGTCGGCGGCACCCTCGCCGGCAACGCCCTCTCGCTCGCCGCTGCCCGGGCCACGCTGGCGAACGTCCTCGACGACGGCGCCTGGGAGGGGACCGAGGCGCTCGCCACCCGCTTCGCCGAGGGCGCCCGCGCCGCGATCGAGCGCCACAGCGCCCCCTGGCACGTCGTCCAGCTCGGCTGCCGCGCCGAGTATCGCTTCTCGCCCGAGCCGCCGCGCAACGGCGGCGAATCCGCCACCCTCGGTGACCCCGAGCTGGAGCGCTACCTGCACCTCCACGCCCTCAACCGCGGCATCCTCGTCACCCCCTTCCACAACATGGCGCTGATCTGCCCGGCGACGACGGCCGAGCAGGTCGACCGCCACAGCGAAGCCTTCGACGAGGCCCTGCGCGAGCTGTTCTCAGCTGCTTGAGGCCAGGTCGACCACCGCTCGCTGCGCGTCAGGGAGGGTGCGGGCCGCGGCCGGGCCGAGGATGCGGCGCCATAGGCCCGCCAGCGGGCCCTCGATGTAGATCGTGTTGACGAGCCGGCTGCCGCTCCCGTCTGGCTCGACCAGGTGGCGATGGCCCATCCGCGCGCCGGGCAGGCGCGCCTCGTCGGTGAACAGCCTGCCCTCCTCGTACTCGACGACTCTGAAGCGGAGGCGCAGGCCGGTGCGGAAGACGATCCGCGCCGTGGCCCCCAGCGAGAGCGGCCCGTCGAGCCGAGCGCTCTTCAGCTCCTTGTTCCAGCGGGGCCACACCTCGGCATCGACGTAGGCGCGGCTCCACACGGCCGCCGGCTCGATGCTCGTCTCCAACTCGCTCGTCGTCTCCCATCGGCTCATCAGTGGCCGATTTCTACCTCGCGCCCCTTCCGTCTGCCGCAGACGATAAGTTTCGCTATGCTCATGCAGACGATGGAAGAGAGATCGACCGACAGGATGGACGAACGCTTCGACCTCGTCGATGCGCGTTTCGAACTGGTCGACAAGCGCTTCGACGATGTCTCGGCGGAATTCCACCGGATCGACAAGCGCTTCGACGAAGTCTCCGGGGAATTCCGCCGGATCGACAAGCGCTTCGAAACCGTCGAAGCCGACATCCGCGAGATCCGCCGGGATCTGAAGTCGACTGGTCAAGAACTCCGCCAAGAGATCAAGGCAAACGCGAGCGAAATCCGCAAAGAGATGAAGGAAAACTCAACGGAACTTCGCGCCGGCATCGAATCCATGCAGCGGAACATGCTCTACGGCTTCATGACCTTGGCCGGGATCATCGTCGCCCTGGCCGGGATGGTCGCCGGCCTCCAGGTTTTCTAGTCGGTTCGGCTCCCCTTGCGGCAGACGTTCCCCGCCTGAGACGATCGACACCGATGGAAGTCGAGACCCGCTACGCCGACTCCGACGGGGTCAGCATCGCCTACCAGGTGCATGGGGCCGGGCCGCTCGACCTCGTCTTCGTCCCCGGCTTCGTCTCCCACGTCGAGCTCTACTGGGAGGACCCGGCGCCGGCGCGGTTCCTGCGCCGGCTCACCTCGTTCGCCCGCGTCGTCATCTACGACAAGCGCGGGCAGGGGCTGTCGGACCGCGGCGGCGGCCCGCCGACGCTGGAGCAGTCGATGGACGACCTGGAGGCGGTGATCGGCGCCGCGGGCTGCGAGCGGCCGGCGGTCTTCGGCGTCTCCGAGGGCGGCCCGATGTCGCTGCTCTTCGCCGCCACCCACCCCGATCGCGTCTCCTCGCTCGTCCTCTACGGGGCCTTCGCGCGGATGCTCGAGGCGCCGGACTTCCCGCAGGGGATCTCGCCGGCCGGCCTGGAGCGCTGGGAGAAGGTCGTCAGGAGCGACTGGGGCTCCGCCGTCGGGGTCGACCTCTGGGCGCCGGCCGCCGCGGGCGACCGCGACTTCGAACGCTGGTGGTCCCGCCTGCTCCGCTACGGGACCAGCCCGGCCGGCGCCGTCGCCCTGATGGACCTCTACAAGGAGATCGACGTCCGCCCGGTGCTGCCGGCGATCGACGTCCCGACCCTGATCCTGCAGCGCCGCGACGACCGGATCGCCCGGGTCGGCCAGGGTCGCTACATGGCCGAGGCGATCCCCGGCGCCAAGTACGTCGAGCTGGAGGGGGGAGACCACCTGCCGGTGACCGGCGACGCTGACGCCGTGCTCGACGAGATCGAGGAGTTCCTGGTCGGCAGCCGCCGCGGCAGCGAACCCGAACGGGCGCTGGCGACGATCCTCTTCACCGACATCGTCGGCTCGACCGAACGGGCGGCGGCGCTCGGGGATCGGGGCTGGCGGCAGCTGCTCGAGCGCCACGACGCGGCCGTGCGCCACCAGCTCGATCTCTACCGCGGGCGCGAGGTGAAGACGATGGGCGACGGCTTCCTCGCCACCTTCGACGGGCCGGCGCGGGCGATCCGCTGCGCCGCCGCCGTGCAGGAGGAGGTGGCGGGCCTGGGGGTCGAGGTGCGGGCCGGCATCCACACCGGCGAGGTCGAGCTGATCGGCGACGACGTCGGCGGCATGGCGGTCAACATCGGCGCCCGCATCGGCGCCCTCGCCGGTCCCGGCGAAGTCCTCGTCTCCAGCACCGTGCGCGAGCTGGTCGTCGGCTCCGGCCTGGAGTTCGTCGAGCGCGGCGTGCAGACGCTGAAGGGCGCTCCCGGCGAGTGGCGGCTCTTCGCCGTCGATTCGCCGCCCAGCTGAGCCGCCCCGGCGACTGTCGGTTTTCCGCCACCGATTAGGCGGCGAGCCCCTCTGGGAGAAGCGCGCCGACTCGGCGAGCCTTGCTCCAACGTCGATTACGAGCTTTTGGAGGGATGAAGATGTTGGAAGGAATTCGGATTACGCGAAGGCTCTGGGTGGTGAGCGGGCTGCTCGCGGTCTGCGCGCTGCTCTCGATCGGGGCAGGGGTCGCCGAGGCGAAAGTCCTCTGCGTCGACACCACCCCCGGCAACCTCGCCGACAACCTCAACGTCGATGCCTCCTGCGAACAGGGCAAGGCGAAAATCGGCGAAGCGCTGGAAGCCGCCGCCGCCCTGCCGGGGGCCGACTCGGTCCTGATCGGCCCGGGCCAGTTCCTGCTGCCGTCGGCGCCCAACGCCATCGAGGCCGGCTACAACTCCGCCACCGCAGGCAACACCGTCGTCGTGCGTGGGGACCCCAGCGGCCAGACCCACCTGACGATGGGCGGGACCAGCGGCAACGAGTGGGGACTCGCGATCCAGGGCCCGGCCGGCTCGCGGGTCGAAGACCTCTCGCTGACGATCCCGGCCAACGTCGATGGCGCCAGCGACTGGGGGGTCTACCTCGAAGGCGACATCCTCGCCGAACGCATCGCGGTCGACGGACCCTCGACGTACAACGCTTCGGGCATCATCCTCTCTCTCGGGGCGATGCTGGTCGACTCGAGCGTCGAGCTCAGCCCTGAAAAGAGCTACAACACCGCGGTCGTCATTGGCAACGGCGAGGCGACGATCCGCGACTCGAACCTGGTCAGCCAGACCGGGCTGTCGGGCAGCGGCAGCACGATCACCGTCGAACGGAGCACGATCGAGCCCTCCTGGCGGGGCGCTGTAATCGACTCGGGGAGCCTGACGATCCGCGACTCGCTGATCGACCTCGGCTCCGACACCGGTGCCACCGGTGTCGTGATCGCCAACCTCAACCAGGGCAGCAGCGCGATGAAAGCCGCGCTCGACGGCGACACGATCGTCGGCGGCGGTTTGAACTCGACGGGGCTGCGGGTGCAGGCCGACAACGGCACCGAGAGCGCCGACGTCACCGTCGACAGCACGATCGTCGACGGTTCCGAACACCCGATCCAGCTCTGGGCCGACGAAGGCCGCACCGCGAAACTCGCGGTCTCCTATTCCAACTACGACGCGGCGAAAGTCGACGTCAACGACGACCTCCTGCCGGGTGGCCAAAAAGGGTCGGCGCTCCTCGGGCTGAACGAAGACACCGGCTTCGACCCGGGCTTCGTCGATGCCGCCGCCGGGGACTTCCGCCTGGCGCCGAGCTCGCCGCTGATCGACCGCGGCGACCCCGCCGCCCCGGAAGCCGGACGGCTGGACCGGGACGGCAACCCGCGGGCCGGCGGCTGCCCGCCCCGCCGCGACGTCGGCGCCTACGAGCTGGCGCGGACCTGCGAAGCCCCGCCGAGCGAATCCACGCAGGCGCAGACGACGGCGTCGAGCTCGGAACCGGCCCCATTGCCCGAGACCAGCATCCGCGGCAAGCACCGCCTCTTCACCGCCGCCAAGCAGGCGAAGGCGACCTTCAAGCTCGTCTCGACGATCCCGGGTGCGAGCTTCCGCTGCAAGGTCGACCGCAAGGCCTACCGCCCCTGCGGCCCCGGCTTCGCGGTCGAGCTCTCTCACGGTCGCCACAAGGTGCGGGCGAAGGCGATCGTCGCCGGCAAGGCCGACCCGACGCCGGCGACGATTACGGTGAAGGTCCTGTGGCCCGCCGCATCCTGATCGTCGACGACCATCCCGGCTTCCGCCGCAGCGCCGCGCGCAGTCTCGGCGCTGCGGGCTGGGAGGTCGTCGGCGAGGCCGAGGACGGGGCCGCGGCCCTGCGCCTGGTCCCGGAGCGCGAGCCCGACGTCGTCCTGCTCGACATCGGGCTGCCGGACGTGAGTGGGATCGAGGTCGCCCGGCAGCTGCTGGAGCGCTCGCCCGGGCTCGCAGTGGTGATGGTCTCGACCCACGACCGCGCCGACTACGGCGAGCTGGCGACGGCGAGCGGCGCCCGCGGCTTCCTCAGCAAGATGGATCTCTCCGCCACCGCGCTGGAGGCGCTCGTAGAGTCATAGCCGTGTCGGGGCGGATCGAGCAAGCGGTCGCAAGGGCGGTCAGCTCTGCGACCGATGCGGCGGATGCCTACCTGCGGGCGCTGGAGGCGATCGGCCGGGCGCTGGGCTGGGAGGTGGCGGCGGCCTGGGAGCCCGAGGAGGACGGCGAGCACCTCGCCTGCAGCGTGATCTGGAAGGGCGACGCCGACGCCGCCGACTTCGTCGCACAGACCATGTCCTCCCACTTCGTCGCGGGCGAAGGGCTCCCCGGCGAGGTCTGGACCGCCGGCCATGCGCGCTGGATCGTCGACGCCGCCAGCGATCGGCGCCTGCCGCGGCGCGAGGCCGCCGCCGTCGCGGGGCTTCACTCCGCCGTCGCCTTCCCGGTCCGCAGCGAGCGCGGCGTGGTCGGGGTGATCGAGGGCTTCTGCGCCACCGCCACCGACCCCGACGCCGAGCTGCTGGAGCGGCTGGAGGTGGTCGGCTCCCAGATCGGCCAGCTGATCGAGCGCCGCCGCGCCGAGCGCTCGGGCGCCACCGCCGAGCTGCGCTACCGTGCCACCGTCGAAGCCTCGCTCGATTGCGTGATCACGATGGACCACCGCGGCGACGTGATCGAGTTCAACCCGGCCGCCGAACGCACCTTCGGCTACGCGGGGGAGGAGGCGGTGGGGCGGGAGATGGCGGAGCTGATCGTGCCGCCGGAGCTGCGCGAGCGCCACCGCGAGGGGCTGCGCCGCTACCTCGAGACCGGCGAGCCGACGCTGCTGGGCAGTCGGATCGAGATCGAAGCGACCCGCCGCGACGGCTCCCGCTTCCCGGTCGAGCTGACGATCACGCGGATCGACGTCCCCGGCGACCCGGTCTTCACCGCCCACCTGCGCGACATCACCGAGCGGCTGCGGATCGAGCGCGACCTGCGCGAGTCGCGGGCGCGGCTGGTCAAGGCCGCCGACGAAGCGCGGCAGCGTATCGAGCGCGATCTCCACGACGGCTCTCAGCAGCAGTTGGTCAGCGTGGCGATGACGCTGCAGGCGGCGGCGTCGGCGGTCGAGTCCGACCCCGCCGTAGCCCGCGAGCTGCTGGAGGAGGCCTCGGCCGAACTGCGATCGGCGATCGGCGAGCTGCGCGAGCTGGCCCGCGGCATCCACCCGGCGGTGCTGACCGAGGGCGGGCTCGACCCGGCGCTGCGGGGGCTGGCGACGCGCAGCGGCATGCCGGCGACGATCACCGCGGTGCCGAAGGATCGCTTCCCGGCCGCGGTCGAGGCGGCCGCCTACTTCGTCGCCGCCGAGGGGATGACCAACGCCGCCCGCCACGCCGAGGCGAGCAGGGTGGAGGTGGCGGTGTGGCGTGGGGACGACGCGCTCGAGGTCGAGGTGCGCGACGACGGCCGCGGCGGCGCCAGCGCCGAGGGCGGCGGGCTGCGTGGCCTCGCCGACCGGGTCGCCGCGCTCGGCGGCGAGCTCGAGGTGCGAAGTCCCGCCGGTGAAGGGACGATCCTGAGGGCGGTGATCCCGTGCGAGTCGTGATCGGCGAGGACTCGGTGCTGCTGCGCGAGGGCGCGGTGCGCCTGCTCGAGGAGGCCGGGATCGAGGTCGTCGGCCAGGCCGGCGACGCCGATGACCTGCTGCGCAAGGTCCGCGCCCATAAGCCCGACCTGGCGATCGTCGACATCCGGATGCCGCCGGACAACACCGACGACGGCCTGCGGGCGGCGCGGGCGATCCGCGAGGAGCTGCCCGACACCGGGATCCTGGTCCTCTCCCAGTACGTCGAGGAGCACTACGCGGTCGACCTGCTCTCGGCCGGCAGCGAGGGGGTCGGCTACCTGCTCAAGGACCGGGTCGCCGAGGTCGACCGCTTCCTCGACGCGGTGCGCCGAGTGGCCGAGGGCGGCTCGGTCCTCGACCCCGAGGTGGTCGCCCAGATGCTCGGCCGCCGCCGCGAGAGCGACCCCCTCGACACCCTCACCGAGCGCGAGCGCGAGGTCCTCAAGGCGATGGCCGAGGGTCGCACCAACGCCGAGATCGCCGCCGAGATGTTCGTCAGCGAGCGCGCCGTCGAGCGCCACGTCACCGCGATCTTCCAGAAGCTCCACCTCGCCAGCGAGGACGGCGGCCACCGCCGCGTCCTCGCCGTCCTCACCTACCTGCGGCAGTAGGTCTCATTTTTTCTCCAAAACTTGCGCTGAATTGGCACATTTGCGCCTTGTTTCGTTACAGACAAAAACTTACGCTACGATCATGCAGACGATGGAAGAGAGATCCACCAGCAAGCAGATCGCCGACCTCAAGGAGCGGATGGACGAACGCTTCGGCCACGTCGATGCTCGGATGGAAGAACGCTTCAGCCACGTCGATGCTCGGATGGACGAGCGCTTCAGCCACGTCGATGCTCGGATGGACGAGCGCTTCGGCCTGGTCGATGCGCGCTTCGAGCTCGTGGACAAGCGCTTCAACGAAATCGATGCTCGCTTCGACTTGGTCGACGCACGCTTTGAACTGGTGGATAAGCGTTTCGACGACGTAGCAACCGAATTTCGCCGGATCGACAAACGCTTCGAAAACGTCGAAACCGACGTCCGCGAGATTCGCGGTGGCGTGGAATCGATGCAGCGGAACATGCTCTACGGCTTCTTCGGCCTCGGTGGGGCCATCCTCACCCTCGCTGGAATGATCGCCGGCTTCCAGATCTTCTAGCCCTTTAGCTCCGCGTAAAGAAGTTGTGACAGCGTGCGGACGGTGGACTGGTCCGTCCTGCACGCCCTCAACAACTTCATGTTTCGCCACGACGGGGTCGAGGATCCGCTCCTCTTCTACGTCAACGTCTCCGAGGCTCTCTTCATTGCGACGCTGGCGGTCCTCTTTCTCGCTGCTCGCGGTGCCGCCCATGCCGCTTGGCGGCGCGCGTCGCTGGCCGCCGTGCTCAGCGCTGGTCTTGCCCTCGCGGTCGGCAAGGTGATCTCGGAACTGGTCGACCGCGCCCGGCCATTCGTCGCCGACCCCCACGGCGTCCACCTCTTCGCCGGCCACGCCGCCGACCCCGGCTTCCCCAGCGACCACGCCACCGCCGCCTTCGCGATCGCGGTGGCGATCCTGCTGCGCAAGCGCGGCTGGGGAATCGCTGCCCTGGTTGCCGCCACCGTGCTGTCGCTCGGCCGGGTGGCACTCGGCGTCCATTACCCCAGCGACGTCCTCGCCGGCGCCGCCGTCGGCAGCGCCGCGGCGCTCGCGCTCTGGGCGCCGCCGCTGCGGAGCCGGATCGACTGGCTAGCCGACGCCGTCGGCGCCCGCTGGGACCGGCTGCTCGAGCGGGGCGCCGACGGCCTCGCCAGCCTGCGCCAGTAGCCGCCCCGACCGCTCGCGGAAGCGGTCGAAGCTGGACGCCTCGAAGAGCAGGCTGCCCTGGATCGGCAGCCAGATCACGACCTTGGTGCCGGCGCTCTCGAGCTTGTAGCCCTGCGGCAGCTCGGCACGCCGCAGCGCCTCGACCCGGACCGGGTCGCTCAGGTCGGCCACGGTCGCGATCGAGGCCAGCGGGCGGTCGCTGGTGTAGGCGATTTCGGTGCCGTGGCTGCGCAGCTCGGCGGCATCGCCGAGGGTGACGAACTGGCCGTGCAGCTCAGTGCCGGGAATCTCGCCGTCCATCACGTGGGCGGCGACGCCGGGCAGCGGCAGCTCGCGGTTGCGAGCGTGGAAGAGCCAGCGGTCCTGCGGCTGCAGCTCGCGGGAGCGCGCGTATTCGCGGAGAAAGCGCTCGAGCCCGAGCCGGCTGACCGAGATCCCGTTCCACCGGTAGCGGGCGCTGCCCATGAGGCGGCCGATGCCGAAGCCGGTGGGGATCGCCAGCACCCCCGCGACGAGGCCGAAGAATGGGTTCGAGAAGAGCGAGATGGCGACCGCGGCGATCGCGAACAGGACCAGCGACCAGAACAGGGCGCTGAGGATCACCGTCGGCTTCCAGCGGGCGGCGTGCCGGTAGCGCGCCATCGCCGCGCCGACGCTGGCCGGCGGGGCGTCGAAGCTCGCCACGTCGAGGGCCGCCTCGATCTTCGCCAGCTTCTCGCTTTCGTCGAAGAGGTTGCCGCCCTCGCTCTCCTCTTCGGCCTCCTCCCGCAGCCGCCGCCGCACCTCGGCGGCGAGGGCGCGGAGCTCGTCCAGCTCCTCCTCGCTCTCCAGGTGCCCGGGGAGGGCGACGACGAGGTGGCGCTCGTTCAGCTCGAAGGAGAAGCCCTGGGGCACGTCGTGCGCGAGCCAGGCGATCAGCGAGGGGCTGAAGACCTCCCGCACGTAGACGGGGTCCTGGCCCTTCAGGGTCAGCAGCCGGTAGCGGCGGTTGAAGACGGCGCTCTCCAGCTCGGTCGGCTGCCAGCGCTCGCTCGGCAACTGGGCAGGGTTGCCGCCGCCGAGCTCCTTGCGGTCGCGGCAGACCAGCGCCGGCGCGAAGGCGACTCCCTCGGGCGCCGAGGTCAGCACCACGGTCGAGGCACGGCTGCTGCGCCCGTCGGCGAAGACGTGATGGCTGAGCGTCCCCTCGAGGCCCGGCGCCAGCTCTCCCTCCTCGAGCACCTCGACCGAGCCGCGCCCGCCGCGGATCAGGGCCGGCGTCAGCTCGCGTTTCGGATCGGCGAAGGTCGCAGTGGGTGCGGCGACGGTCATCGGCCCAGCGTCTCCACCAGCGCGTCGGTCTCCGGGTCGCCGTCGAGGTTCGGCCGGCAGACCGGCACCCGCTCGCTGCCGAGCGTCACCCAGCCGTCGTTCTCGCTCTCGTCCCGCAGGCCCTCGATCGCCACCGCCTCGCGCGGCCAGGAGCCCCGCTCCTTCTCGCGCACGACGACGTGGTAGTTCTCGCCGTACTCGTCCTCGCTGACGCCGACGCAGGCAAAGGCGACGACCCGGCTCGGGGTGACGGCGAGCGTGAAGCCTTTCGGCAGCGACTTCGAGCGCCGCGGCCGCAGCACCTCGATCAGCGCCGTGCCGGTCACCATCGCCATCATCGACGGGGCCCGTCCCTGCCGCAGCTGCCCCGCGGCCAGCACTTCTTCCCCGGTCAGCTCTTCCACCTGCGCCTGCATCGTCTCGCCCTGCGAGCTCATCAACTTCGCCAGCGTTCCCATCTCTTTCTCCTTGCGGTCGTGTCCTCCGATGGCCGGCAGGCTCTCAGCCAGTCCATCCCGCATCCATGGAGCAACCCGCCAACCTCGATGTCGGTTTTCCGCCACGAGTACGTCCAGCCCCGTCCGGTCTCGCGTCTAACTTGACCAGACGATGAGCGAGCAGACGCAGATCGATGCTCTCGCCCCGACCGATCCGGCCCCCACCGACACCGCCGTTCGCGTGCCGCTTCGCGAGCTTGAGGACGGCCAGCGGGTCAGCGGCGTCTACGCGGTGCGCGAGCGGGAGCTGCGGCGCAAGCGCAACGGCGAGCCGTGGCTGCGGCTCTCCGTCGGCGACGCGACCGGCACCGCCGAGGCGGTCTGCTGGGAGGAGGCGGAGGCCCACTACGCCCTCTGCTGCACCGGCTCGCCGGTCTTCGTTTCAGGCGTGTTCGAAATCAGCGAGCGCTGGGGGGCGAAGATAAAGCTCAGCGCCGTCCGCGAGGCCGAGCCGCACGAGTTCGAGGCCGAGGACCTGGCCGCCGAGTCGGAGGTATCCGCGGAACAGCTCGAGGGCGAACTGCGCGAACTGCTGGCGACCGTCCAGAACCCACAGCTGCGCGAGCTGCTCGACGTCTTCTTCGGCGAGGACTCGGATACCTGGAAGCGCTTCCGCGACGCGCCCGCCGCCAAGACCTACCACCAGGCCTACCGCCACGGCTTGCTCGAGCACACGCTCTCGGTCGCCCAGGCGGTCTCCGCCGCCGCCAACTTCTTCCCCGGCATCGACCGCGAGGTTGCCGTCACCGGCGCTCTGCTGCACGACATCGGCAAGTGCGTCGCCTACAACGACGACCCGCTGGCGATCGACCTCACCGACGCCGGCCGCCTCCAGGGGGAGATCCCGCTCGGCTATTACACCGTGCGCCGGGCGATCGAGGACCTGCCGGGCTTCGACCCCTCGCTCGCCCAGTGCGTCCTCCACATCATCCTCAGCCACCACGGCTCGCTCGAGCACGGCTCGCCGGTCGTCCCCGCCACCCGCGAGGCCGTCCTCGTCCACATGATCGACAACCTCGGCGGTCGCCTTGGCAGCTTCGACCGTCTCGAGCGCCAGCTCCCCGCCGGCGAGGCCTGGTCGGGCTTTGACCGGGCCTTGTCTGGCTCGGCGTTCTTCGCCCAGCGCGCCGCCTGAAGTCACAGAAATGTGACGAAGCAGCGCGGCAATTCTTTGTTTCTGCGCGTGTTTTGTCGCAGACAATGAATTACGCTAGGCTCATGGTGGTGATGACGCCGAGAGAGACCTGGACCGACCTGCGGCTCGACGACCTCAACAAGAAGGTCGACAAGGGCTTCGCGGACGTCGATGCTCGTTTCGGGCGATTGGAAACGAGAGTCGACAAAGGCTTCGCTGACGTCGACGCTCGCTTAGTACGACTGGAGAATCGGCTCGACGCCAAGTTCGACGGCCTGAATCGGACCCTGATCGCCAGTGCCGCCGTGGTCGTGGCCGCCCTCCTCGGCATCATCGCCACCCTGATCGGGGTCGCCGTTTTCTAAGCGGCTCAGTACTTCTCGGTGCAGTGTTCGATTTTGTGGACGTCCTGATGCGCCCGCTGGATGCAGTCGACCAGCTTGTTGGCGGCGCCGTGGTGCTGTGACTGGCGCAGCGACCTCTTGATTTCGCGCTGAACTTTGCGGTTGACGTCGTTGATCGTCTTGTCGATTTCGCCCAGATTGGTCTGTTCGAAGCCCTTCTGGATGTTGCCGTTGACTTCGTGGCTGATCTTCGCGGTCGTGTCGAGAGCGGGCCTGACGATGAAGAAATAGACCGCGGCAAGGATTCCGACCGTCACCAAAAGCCGGATAATGCCCGCGCTTAGGTTGCCGAAGAGGTTCCGGAGGACGTCCATACGCTGCGCGCAGACTATCCTGCCGGGCGTGGCGAAGGACACCGAGAAGCTGATTCGACAGCTCTCTCTCATCTCGTTCCTGATGGCGCAGGGGAGGCCGGTTTCGGCTCTCGAGATCAAGCGCGAGGTGGAGGGCTACAGCGACATGAACGACGACGCGTTCGCGCGCCGCTTCTACGCCGATCGCGCCGAGCTGGAGAGCCTCGGCATCCAGCTCGGGGTCGAGAAGCCAGGCGAGGGCTTCTTTGAGGCCGAGCTCTACTCGCTGCCGCCGGAGAACTTCTACCTCGACCCGATCAAGTTCTCCGACGACGAGCTGGCGGCGCTGAGCACGGCGCTGATGCTGCTCACCGACGGCGGCTTCGCCTACGCCGAGCCGCTGCGCCTGGCCCTGCAGCAGGTCGCCTGGGGCCATCCGAACCCGCTCGCCGAGGGCGAGCGCGCCCCGGTCGAGATGGCGATGACCGCCTCCGCCGGCGGCCGCGACCTCTCCCAGCGCCTCTCCAAGATCGAGACCGCGATCTCACGCCGGAAGACGATCGAGTTCACCTACTACACGATGGAGCGGGGCGAGACCGAAAAGCGCAAGGTCGACCCCTTCCACCTGGTCTTCCGCGGCGGGCAGTTCTACCTGATCGGCCACTCGCACGAGCGCGAAGCGGTTCGCGTCTTCCGCCTATCGCGGATCCAGGGCAAGGTCGGCTACGCCTCCAAGGCCGAGCACGACTTCTCACCGCCGGAGGACTTCGACCGCCGCGACTACGGCAGTCGCGCCGACTGGCAGCTGGGGGAGACGAAGGGGACGGCGAAGGTCTTCATCCGCGAGCGGATCGCCTGGCTGATCGAACGCGACTACGGCACCTACGGCGAGCTGCGCAACGCGAAGAAGTCCGACGGGGCGCCGGGCAAGGGGCGCGTCTTCGAGACCGACTACGCCTCCGAGCGCGAGCTGATCGCCTGGGTCCTGCGTTGGCGCCAGAACGCCGAGGTGCTCGGCCCCGACGATCTCCGTGAGGAGGTCGAGAAACGGCGCGGGCTGCTGAAGCAGCGCCACGTCAACGGCTTCAAGCCGGCGGACATCGTCGATCGCCCCCTCGACGAGCCGAAGCGCAGCCGCTCCAACGGCCGCGGCGAGGCGGCGATCCGGCCCGAGCGCTTCGCCCGCCTCGTCACCCTCGCCGGCCTGCTGATCGAAGCGGCGAAAAAGGGCGAGCGGCTGCGGGTCTCCGAGCTGCGCGAGCGGCTGGAGCTGACCGACGAGGAGCTGCGCGAGGACGTCGACCTGCTCAACGTCGTCAACTTCGGCGGCGGCACCTACGTGCTCTACGCGGAAATCATCGGCGACGAGATCGAGGTCGACTCCCAGCCCTACGGCGACAACTTCGCCCGCCCGGCGCGGCTGCTGCCACTGGAGGCGAAGGCGCTGGTGGCGGCGATCGACCTCTTCGGCGACCACCTGCCGCAGTCCAACCTGCAGACCGCGCGGGCGAAAATCGTCAAGGCCCTCGGCCACGATCCCTCCGAGGAGGGCCTGGAGATCGCCCAGGCGGGCGGCGGCGACGCCGAGGTCGCCCGCACCGTCAACCAAGCGATCGCCGAGAGCCGTGTGCTCGAGCTCAGCTACTACAAGGAGAACGAGGACCAGTTCACCGAGCGCCGGGTCGAGCCCTACCGGCTCGAGAACGGCAAAGAGGGCTGGTACGTCGAGTGCTACGACCTGACCAAAGAAGGCGTCCGCCACTTCAAGCTCGACCGGGTCAAGGAGGCGCAGCTCTCCGACGAGACCTTCGAGCCGCGGCCCGAAGTCGAGGAGTTCGCCGGGGTCGAGGGCTGGATGACCCACGGCGAGGTGCCGACCGCCGAGGTGGCGCGCGTCTGGGTTTCGCCCGAGCGGGCGCGCTGGCTGCGCGAGGAGCGGACCGTGGTCGAGGAGCTGGCCGACGGCGCCGTCGTCGTCGAGCTGCCCTACGCGGGAAAGCCCTGGCTGGTCCGGGAGATCCTCCGCGGCGCCGGCGACCTCGTCGTCCTCGAACCGAGGGACGCGCGCGAGGCGATCGCCAAAGAGGTCGAGGCAGCCTGAGCGAGGCCCCGGGCCATCCCGAGGTCCTGAAGATCGTCGCCCCCAACCCGGGGCCGATGACCCTGGAAGGGACCAATACCTACCTGTTCGGAAGCGACCCCTGCGTCGTGATCGACCCCGGCTCCGCGGACGCCGGCCACCTCGACGCGATCCGCACTGCCGCGGCCGAGCGCGGCGGCATCGGCCTCGTCCTCCTCACCCACTCGCACGGCGACCACACCGAGGGCGCCGACCAGCTCGAGGCCGACGTCGTGCTGCCGAGCGGAGGCGAGGAGCATTTCGGCCTCCGCGCCCTCGCCACCCCCGGCCACGCCGAGGACCACGTCTGTTTCCTGACCGAAACCGGCGTCTGCTTCAGCGGCGACCTCGTCCTCGGCCTCGGCTCGACGATCGTGCCGCCCGGCGGCAACTCCCTTGCCGCCTTCATGGACTCGCTCGCCCTCCTCCAGGCCGAGCCGATCGAGCTGATCGCCCCCGGCCACGGCCCTTGGATCACCGACCCCGCCGCCAAGCTCGCCGAATACGTCGAGCACCGCCAGATGCGCGAGCGACGCCTGCTCGAGGCCCTAGACGCCGGCGAGCTATCCCGCGCCGAGCTCCTCGCCACCGTCTGGGACGACATCCCGATCGAGCTGCTGCCGATGGCGGCGCTGGCGATGGAGGCCCACCTTGAAAAGCTCGAGTCCGAAGGGCGACTGCCGGGCGAGCTGCGCGAGTAGCTAGTGCCAGAGTTCGAACCGGGCGAGGGCGAATCCGCCCCGTGGCAACCCTGGGCCGTGGGCGGTCCCGGCCATCAGCAGTTCCCCCTCCCGGTCGATCAGGGCGTCGGTCGCGGCAGCGTCCATCAGGCGGTTGAAGCGGGTGATTTCGATCCATTCGCGATCGCCGAAGTAACCCGCACTGCGCCCGTCTTCGGCGAGCGGCGTGACCATGAACCATCGATGGAAGAGCTGTCCCCTTCCCTGTTTCTTTTCTGGCAGCGGCCGGATCAGGGTGCCGGTGAGAAGAAGACGTCCATCGGGGGCAACCAAGAGGTTGCTCCACTTATAAAGAGGGCCTTCGAAGATGTAGACGACCAGGCCGTTGTCGTGGAAGCTCGGGTCCAGGTGGCCGTCGGGGAGGAACCGGACCAGCTTGGTGAAGTGTTCGTCGCGCGCTCGAGGGCTCTGTTTCTCCTTGCAGAGGAGGGTTACCCGGTCGTGCCGGTCGATCGCAATCGAGGCGACGGCGCCGGTCATCCTCTCCATGCCGTGGAGCCCGAAGCTCCGGCGCCTTCGGCCGTCGGAGCGGAAGCGGAGCACGGCCGATTCCCGCTCCCGCGAGCAGTTATGGAGCAGCGAGCCAGCGAGAGCGACACCGCCACTGCGGTCGAAGGACATGCCGGAGACCGTCTGTAGGGGCCGTACGTTTTGCACCCCGCCCTTGCCGAAGCTCGGATCGATCCTGCCGTCGGCGCTGAAGCGAGCGATCAGGCGGTCGTACCGGCGCAGGCGCCTCGGTTCCTCGCAAGAGCCGGTGCTCTGGAAGGTGCCGGCGACCACGGTGATCCGGTTCCGTTCGTCGACCGCTCCAAATGAGGCGACGACGGCGCCTGGGCCCCTGCCTCCTCTTGCTCGCAGCCCGAAATCGGTCATCGCGATCCCGTCGCCATCGCCGAAACTGGGATCGGGTTCGCCATCGGGCAGGTAGCGCAGAATTGCCGCCACGCTGCGCGCCGCTCCCCCTGGACCGACCCTGGTGGCGGTGCCGATGACGACGAGCCTTCCGTCCGAGTCCACGCTGAGGTCGCTAATCGCAAAGCGCGATACCGAAGGGAGGGCGATCCTCAGCAGCCCGTCCCGTCCGAAAACGGTGTCGAGCTCCCCGGCCGGAAGGTAGCCGGCCACCTCTGCGCCGCTGCCGACGAAGACATCGCCGTCGGGCGCCTGGGCCATGTGCACGGTGGCCTCGCTCCACGGTCCCCGCAGGGGAGCCGGCGTCAGCACCTTGCCCCCGTTCCCGAATTCGTATTCGGGTTCGCCGGCGGCTTGTGCCGCGGTCGGCGTTGCGGCGATCAGGACGAGAAACAGCAGGATGATCTTCTTCATGCCTCCTAGACCCGGGGCGGGTCAACAAGTTTCGTCGCGAACTTTGGCCAGCTGGCCAAACGTGATACACAGTCGCGAATGGGTAGGCGCGGCGGGATGCGGAGGATCGAGAAGGCGGGGCTGATCGGCGGCGCTGTCTCGGCGGGCCTCTTCGCCTCCGGCGTCGCGGTGCTCTGGCACCGCTTGGCGCGGCGGCCGTTGCCGCAGGTGAAGGGGACGATCGAGGTCGAGGGCTTGCACGGACCGGTGCGGGTGCGGCGCGACCGTTGGGGGGTCCCGCACATCGAGGCCGACATGCGGGAGGACCTCTACTTCGCCCAGGGCTACTGCCACGGGCAGGAGCGGCTCTGGCAGATGGACTTCTACCGGCGTGTGGTCGAAGGCCGGGTCTCGGAGATGGCCGGCGAGGAGGGCCTCGCGGTCGACCGGCTGATGCGGACGTTCGGGATCCGGCGGGTCGCCCGTGAAGAGGAGGCGCGGCTCGACCCGGAGCTGCGGGCACAGCTGGAGCGCTTCTGCGCCGGCGTCAACCAGGCGGCCGCCGACGCGAAGGCGCTGCCGTTCGAGTTGCAGGTGCTGCGCCAGCGCTTCGAGCCCTGGTCCCCGGTCGACATCCTCAGCCTCGGCAAGCTGCTCGCCTTCGGGCTCTCGACCAACTGGGAGCGGGAGCTGCTGCGCGCCGACATGATCCGCGAGCTCGGCCCGGAGCTGGCGGCGCGGCTCGATCCGGTCTACCCCGCCGGTAACCCCGTTGTCGACCAGACGCCGTTCAGCGGCGAAGGGCTGCCGCTGGTCGAGCAGATCGACGCCGTGCGCCGCTCGATCGGCCTCGCCGCCGAGGCCTCGGGCTCCAACAACTGGGCCGTCAGCGGCGCCCGTTCGGCGACCGGCTCGCCGTTGATCGCCGGCGACCCGCACCTTCCCCCGAGCATGCCGGGCATCTGGTACGAGGTCGAGCTGCGCCACGACGGCCGCTTCGTCCGCGGTGCCTCGATGCCGGGCATGCCCGGCATCTACATGGGCCAGAACAACGACGTCTGCTGGACCTTCACCAACGTCATGGCCGACGTCCAGGATCTTTTCGTGGAGAGAGTCGAGGGTGACGACTACCTCTTCGAAGACGAGTGGCGGCCGCTGGAGACGGTGCGCGAGGAGATCGTCGTCAAAGGCCGGGGGCCGGTCGAGCTCGAGGTGCGCAGCACCCACCACGGGCCGATCGTCAACGCGGCGCTCGGCGCCGACGAGGGGGAGCCGCTGGCGCTGGCCTGGCAGACGCTGGCCGAACCGACCGCCTTTGCCGGCATGTTCGAGCTGCTCGACATCGCCTCCGGCCCCGAACTGGTGGCGAAGCTCGAAGGCCACACCTCGCCCGCCTCGAACCTGATCTGGGCCGACCGCCAAGGCTCGATCGGCTACAAGCTGATCGGCCGCCTGCCGATGCGGCGCGGCGGCTGCCCCGACCTGCCGAAGCCGGGCTGGACCGGCGAGTTCGAGTGGGAGGGGACGGTCCCCTACGACGAGTTGCCGGAGGCCATCGACCCCGAGAGCGGCTACCTCGTCACCGCCAACAATCGCATCGTCGGCGACGAGTACCCGCACCACATCACCAGCGAATGGCTCGACGGCTTCCGCGCGAAGCGGATCGAAGAACTGCTCGAGGCGACCGAGAAGCACGACCTCGAGAGCTTCGAGGCGATCCAGACCGACAACTACTCGATCCCCGGGATCGAGGCGGCCCGGCGCCTCAGCCGCCTGCACCCCCGCGGCCAGCGAGAGCGCAGCGCGATCGAGCGGCTGCGCAGCTGGGACGGCCGGCTCGACCGGGAGACGATCGCTGGCACGATCTACCAGGCGTTCCTGCTGCGGCTGGCGCGTGAGGTCGCCCGCTGCGCGATCGGCGACCGCGACCTCTGCGAGCGCTGGCTCGACCGCAACGACAACGGCTTCACCGCCCACAGCACCTCGCCCTGGCGCTGGCACTCGCACCTGATGTCGCTCTGGGAGGAAGGCGACGAGGAGCTGATCGGCCGCCCCTGGGAAGAGCTCGTGCTGGAGTCGCTGGCCGGGGCGCTCGACGACCTCAGCGATCGCTTCGGCCCCGAGCCGGAGGGCTGGCGCTGGGGCCGTGTCCACGAGATGAAGTTCCCGCACCCCCTTGGCGACGCCAATCCGCTCTTCGACCGCCTGCTCAACCGCCGCCTCCGCGCCGGCGGCGCCCAGGAGACGGTCAGCCAGATCGCCTACGACCCCAACGACCCCTACAACGCCGTCTGGGCCCCGAGCTGGCGGATGGTCGCCGACCCGACCGATCCCGACCGCTCACGCTGGCAGATGTTCACCGGCCAGTCCGGGCACCCGGCCAGCCCGCACTACGACGACCTCCAGCCCGACTGGCTGGAGGGACGTACGCAGCCGATGTGCGGCGAGGGGCCGTGGTCTGAGCTGGAGCTTGTGCCGGGCGATTTCGCCCAAAATTAAATAGAACGCTAGAAGCTATTTAAGTGGCTGGTATCGTGCCGCCCCCTTTGGGAACCCCAGGGTTTCCTTCACAGTCGAAAGGTAGGGATGGCTGCAGCGACGAAAAAGGCGATCGGTCCGGAAGCAAACCTCGAGCTGTTCTTGGACATCGAGTTCTTGCACTCGCTCGGCTGCTACAAAGAGGCAAGCGACCGGGCCGCGGAATTCACCCTCGGGGCAATTCCAGACGCTGGCGGGGCCCTGCGCCGCACCAGGGACCTGAACGAGCTCCTTAAAAGGGATCGGGACAACGCCACCCAACCCGAGCGGCACCCCGATCCCCGCCTGGACAAATCGCCGGGACGGGGGGAAGGAGAAGAGGAAGAGCGGCCGGCAGACCACGAACTCGAGCTCCTGCTGGACACCGAGGAGTCGCGGAAACGGCTGCGTCAGATCACCGACTTCTACCGGACCGGTGTCGCGGCGCTTGATGCGCAGCTGGAGTCGGGGCCGGACCTGAAGGAAAAGCCTGGAGAGACTCTGGAACAACTGGGGATCTGCCTTTTCTGGGACCGGGAACCGGCGAGTTCGTATCGCGAGGTGAACCAGAGCTTCAGGCAGCGGCTTGAAATCGGGCGGGACGAGGGCCGGCATCGACAGCCTTTGCCACCGAGCGTGCGCAGCCGCATGGAAGGTAAGCGCGATCGCTTCCTGGACCGCCTCACCGCCGTCGAAGCCGCTCTCAAGCCCCAGCTGACGCATCGGGGCAAGTGGGACGGAGAGCTGGCCGAAACACACGCCGAGACCTTGTTCGAGACCGACCTCACCTCCAAGCCGGATAGAAGCCGGGGCAACATCACGCCTGGGTTCGTCCTCCAGTGCCTCGTCGCCGCGCACCTACGTTTGCACTACGTCGAGTACTTCCTCTCCTACCCGTTCGACAAAGCGATGACGATGAGCTCGGTCGAGATCGAGGAGACGCTCCAGCGCCTGCGGGAAGCGGAATCCCTCAACACCTTCGCCTACGTTGTCAGCCGCAGCATGCCCTGGCTCTTCGCCGCCGACGGCGACGAAAGAGAGGCGGTCATTGCCACTTGCCGGGACGGCTTCGGAGCCGGGCGCGACGACGAGTCCTCGCCCCCCGCGGACGTCGCCGCGAACGTGTTCAGGGCCCTATGGCGCTCGCAGCGTGTCTCCTTTTTCGCTCTTCACCGCCGTGCGTTCGGAGCCTCGCTGCGGGACGCACTGGTCGACGAGGGCTTCAACGACACCTCCTTCAAGGACTTCCACAAGCTGCAGCGCCTGCTGCGAGTGCAACGGCGGGTCCTCGAACACCTCAACGCCAAAAAGGTCACCTACCCGCGGTTTCGGCCGGTCCACTTCGTCCTCGGCCTCGATGCTCTGGCCGAGACCCATATCGGCGACCTGTACCGGTCCGATCACGCCCACCCGGTGGCGCTGAAGCATTTCTGCGACGCGGTCGATCGCCTTAACCAGCTGTCCAAGAGCTTGCTCGGGCAGGACAAGCCCGACAAAGCCGAAGAGAGGCTCTACAAGACGATCGAGGAGGGGCCGCCGAAGGTAGCCGCCAGTCTGCAGGATTCACGGTGGAGGGTCCACCTGATGATGAGCAAGGGCAAGGGCTTCTACGAGGCCGGCAACCTGAAGCGGAGTGCGAAGTGGCTGCTCAAAAGCTGGAGCGCCCTGCTGGTACTCATCCACCACCAAGACGGTGGCCTGCGTCAGGAGGGGTCCGACAAAGACTTCAGCGACGAGGGGTGCCTCGAGGTCTTCACTTACCTGTCGGCGGCGATCGAGATGCTGAGCGGGATCAAAAACGATCCCGACTTCAGCAAGGAGGAGCTGGAGGAAAAAGTCACCCCGGTGATTGAGACCGGGGTCAAGCTCCAGATTCCACATGACCTCGGGGTGATCGCATCCGAGATCCTCCTGCGCCTCGGTCACGTGTTCTTCGTCCTCAGGCTGGATGTCGAGGAAGTGGAGCCCGGGAAGTTCGAAGAGCGCCATGAGCTGGCACGGCTCTGCCTCGATCGGGCCGAAGAGCTGGACGAATACAGCACCCTGGTGCTGGCCGACCAGTTGAAGATTGCCCATCGGCGGCCTGGGGCTGCCAGCGAGAAGCTCTCTAACCCCGACAGGCAGTGGCCCTATGGACGCGGCAACCCTGAGCAGTTGATCCGCGTCATTGAGTACCACCTGCTTCGCTGGCTGGCGGTGCACGGCGACGCCTCCCAAGGAGGTGGTTCCGCGGTCAACGAGAACCGGGAGGTGGCACAGGCGCTGATCTCGGGCCTGCTGACCCACACCGACAGCATCAACGTCCGTCAGTCCCAGGTCTACCGTTACCTGATGCAGCCGAAGCGGCCCGCCCGTCGCATCGGGCCGGCGGAGGGCTGGCAGGAGCCCAAGCCCCGGAACCCGCTGACGGGAGAGGACGAGACGGCGATCGAGTTCGTCTGCCTGCGGCGCTACAGCTCCTTCTTCCCGTTCGTGCCGCGACCGTCGGCGTTCCGCTCGCTAGGCGGCGGATACCTGCTGCGCTTGCACCACCAGGACGACGAGTGCCCCAATCCGTTCGGGATCGCGGTTGACCCGGGCCCGGACTTCATTGAGAACCTCTACCGCTGCGGGTTCGGGCTGGGTGACATCAACATGGTGATCCTCACCCATGACCACCCCGATCACTCGGTCGACCTGACGCCGATCCTCTCGTTGATGGGGTACCGGATGAAGCACGGCGATGACACCTTCCAGGCGCCAAACCGCAACGAGCCAGGCGCTCCCGTGCGGCGGCTTCTCATCGTCGGCAACGAGAGCGTCGCGCGACAGCTGAGCTTCTTCAACAAACCGCACGTCTCCGAGCGCGGCGCCGGGAATCCCAAGCAGATGCGGCCCGACGCGGTACAGGTCGTGAGTTTCGATCAGTTCGACGCGTTCTTCCGCGAGACGATGGCGGTGCGGGAGCGCCGCCAGCCTCCGGAAGTCGCGATCCCGGACGAACTCCGCATCAAGCCCGTCGTCAGCGTCCGCCACCCCGACGGGTTCGGCATGCTCGCCTACGGCTTTCGCCTCTCGCTCGGGGACGACGGTCCCTCCGTCGGCTTCACCGGTGACACTGGCGGCTTCCTCCTCAAGCTTGAGAACGAGTCCGACGACTGGCAGATCGAGCCGAACGACGAATACGGGACGATGCGGCTCTCAGGCGATCGCACCTGGCGTGAGCATTGGGCTCCGGTGCTCGACTCCGATGTCGTGATTCCGCACGTGAGCGGACTTCCCCTGTCCCAGCTCCTGGTCCTCGCCAACAACGGGCAGCAGAAAATCGACTGGGGAGACGACACCGGCGGCGAGGAACTCGCCGCCACCCTGCTGGAAGCGTGGAACGGTCTCGAGGAGGAGGTCCGCAAGCAGGTGACCTTCGCGTTCTGGCTGCCGCAGAAGGACGGCAGGGTTTCGCTGCCGCTTGAGCCGATCGAAGCGGGGACCAAGTGGCCGAAGGGGCACCTCTACCTGATCGGATTGCTCGAATTCGCCCGTGCCTACAAGTTGGAGCGCGAGCGTGTGGACCGGCCAGGCCTGCTCCTGGTCGGCGAGCTCCGCGAGGAGTTGGGGAGCCTGCGCGGGAAAATTGCCGCCAGCCTCAACGATTCGATTTTCGACTCGAGTCCGCACGCGGCTGACACTCCGGGCCCTAGTTGTCAGGCCCTGACCACCGATGTCGGTTTGCGGATGATGATCACCCGAGAAAAAGGCGAGACCCAGGTGCGGGTCCTCTGCTCGACCTGCGACCTGGACAACGACCGCACCCGCAAGGAGCGCTTCCACGAGCCTGGCGAGATACGCGAGGTTTGCGTTAAGGGCGAGAACGAGGGGATGTTTTACAACTGCTCGAACCACGATCCTTCGCGACAGACGCACCCGGTGTTCCTTGAGCGGGTGGAGCGTTACGACGTGTTCTCCACGATTCCGAATCCGTGAGGTCCCCCGGGCCCGCCGCGACTTGAGGAGTCGCAAAGGGTTCTTACCCGAATGCGGCGCTCGATCTATCTCCTGGTCCTCTGCCTGATTTCCCTCCTCACTTTGCCGTCGGCCGCCCAGGCGCTGCCGCGCGGGTTCTTCGGAATCGTTCCGCAGGCCGCGATCGGGAAGCGGGACATGGTGCGGATGCGGGATGGGGGCGTGGAGACGATCAGGGTGATGGTGTCCTGGTCGGCGATCCAACAGAAGCCCCGCGGCGAATACGACTGGGGCGGGCTCGACGACACCGTCGCCCTGGCGGCGGAAGAGCACCTCGAATTGCTGCCCTTCTTGATCTCGACCCCGGGCTGGCTCGCGCACGACTGGCGGACGCTGCCGGTGCGCAGCGGGCGCCAGCGCCGGGCCTGGGGCGAATTCGTCCGCGCCGCGGTCGAACGCTACGGCAGTCGCGGCGAGTTCTGGACCGAACACGGGCCGGGCTCGCAGCGGCCGCTGCCGAAGCTGCCGATCCGCGCCTGGCAGATCTGGAACGAGGAGAACTTCTTCTACTTCGCCAAGCCCGCCTCGCCGACCGCCTACGCCCGCCTGCTCGCGGTCACCCACCGGGCCATGCACCGCGCCGACCCGCGGGCTGACCTGGTCCTCGGCGGCCTCTTCGGCGACCCGGGTCAGAGCCCGCCGCGCGCCTGGGACGCGGTCGACTTCCTCGATCGCCTCTACCGCGTCCCCGGCGTCAAGGCGAACTTCGACGGCGTCTCGCTGCACCCCTACGCCGCCGATACCGCCGCCCTGCGCTCGCTCGTCGAGGGCGTCCGCGGGGTCATTGTCCGCCACCACGACCGCCGCGCTGGCCTCTACCTGACCGAGTTGGGGTGGGGGTCGCAGAACGACCCGGGGGTCGTCTCCTTCGAGGTCGGCCCGCACGGGCAGGCGCGGGAACTGCGGCGCGCCTACCGCTACCTGATCGGCAACCGCCACCGCCTCGGCCTGCGACAGGTCGACTGGTTCACCTGGAAAGATCTGCCCGGCTCCTGCAACTTCTGCGACTCCTCCGGCCTCTTCCGCCGCGGCGCCAAGTTCCGGCCGAAGCCGGCCTGGCACGCCTTCGTCAGCTTCGCCCGCAGGGGTTAGACAGGCGTAGCGACCCGCCGCACCAGCTCGACGATCTCGGCCGGCGCCTTCTCGGGCGAGCCGGAGTCGAAGGGCGGGTCGGGGTCGTACTCGATCCCCAGCTGGACCGCCTGGGCGACCTCCGGGCCGACCTCGCGGGCGACCAGGTGCAGGGCCATGTCGATGCCGGCGGTGACGCCGGCCGCGGTGACCACCTTGCCGTCCTCGACGAAGCGGCCGCCGACCGGCTCGGCGCCGAAATCGCGCAGCCTGTCGAGGACGAGCCAGTTCGTGGTCGCACGCTTGCCCTGCAGCAGGCCGGCGGCGCCGAGCAGGAGCGAGCCGGTGCAGACCGAGGTCGTCCACTTGGTCGCACGGTCGACCTCGCGCAGCCACTCGAGCAGTTCCTCGTCCTGCATCAGCGGCCGGTTGCCGGCGCCGCCGGGGACGAGGACCAGGTCGGGAGCGGTGATCTCCTCCAGCGCGCGGTCGGCGACGAGGCCGAGCGAGCCACGCTCGTCGCGCACCTCTCCGCGCTGCTTGGCGACGGTGCGGACCTCCCAGCCGGGGACGTTGCGCATGACTTCGTAGGGGCCGACGGCGTCGAGGGGGGCGAGGCCGTCGTAGATCAGCAGTGCGATTTCCATGTCGTCGATCTTGGCGCCCGCCGATCCATGTCGCCAGAGGCAGGAATGACAATGTTCGCTAGATTTCTGCCATGCGCCATCGCGTCGCCGCCCTCTGCCTCGACGGTCTCGTCGCCTTCGACCTGACCGCACCGGCGCAGGCTTTCCAGCTGGCGGCGAAGCCCTCCGGCGAGCCGCTCTACGAGTTCTCCACCTGCTCCCCGGACGGCGGGCCGGTGGGGACGACGAGCGGCTTCTCGGTCACCCCCGCCGCCGACCTGCGGGCGCTGCGGCGGGCGCAGACGATCGTCGTGCCCGGCTACGCGGCGATCTTCACGCCGCCGCCGGCCGAGGTACTCGATGCGCTCCGCGCCGCCGCCAGCCGCGGGGCGCGGCTGATCTCGATCTGTACCGGTGCCTACGGCCTCGCCCACGCCGGCGCCCTCGACGGGCGCCGCGCGACCACGCATTGGGCCTGGGCGGAGGAGCTGGCGCGGCGCTTCCCGGCGGTCGAGGTCGACCCCGACGCCCTCTTCGTCGACGAGGGGGAGGTGCTGACCTCGGCCGGGCTCAGCGCTGGGATCGACCTCAGCCTGCACGTGATCCGGCGCGACTTCGGCGCCGAGGTCGGCGAGCGCGTGGCCCGCCACATGGTCGCGCCGCCCCATCGCGACGGCGGCCAGGCGCAGTTCTTCAAGCCCGAGCTGCCGCCGCCGGCCGGCTCGCTCGAGCCGACCCGCCGCTGGGCGGCCGCCTGCCTCGATGAGCCGCTCGACGTGGCTGCGATGTCGCGCCACGCCGGGGTCAGCCCCCGCACCTTCGCCCGCCGCTTCCGCGCCGAGACGGGGACGACGCCGCTGCAGTGGCTGCTCGCCCAGCGGGTGCTGGAGGCGCGGCGGCTCTTGGAGGCGACCGATCTGCCGGTCGAGGAGATCGCCTGGCGGGTCGGCTTCGGCACCGCCGCCTCGCTCCGCGACCACTTCCGCCGCGCCACCGCTACTACCCCCACCGCCTACCGCCGCTCCTTCCAGCCTGCATAGAGTGGGCCGGTGAGCCGGCGCGACCAGATAAAGCTCCGCGAGGCGGAGCTGCGCGAGCTGCTGGACGAGGAGCGGGTCGCCGTGGTCTCGAGCCTCGGCCCACGCGGCTGGCCGCACTCGATGCCGCTCTGGTTCGTGCCGCGCGACGGGGTCGTCTGGATCTGGACCTACGCGAAATCGCAGAAGGTCAAGAACCTGGAACGGGACCCGCGGGCGACGGTCCTGCTCGAGACCGGCCGCTCCTACGACGAGCTGCGGGGGGCGATGATCGAATCCGAGGCGGTGATCCACCGCGATTTCGAGACGGTCCTCGGCTTCGCCGAAGAGCTGACGGTCCGCTATGCCGAGGGCATCTCCGCGGTCGAGGGCGACGCGAAAGCGGCGCTGGAAGCGCAGGCGCCGAAACGGGTCGCGATCAGCTTCCCGGCGCTGCGGACCGCGACCTGGGACCACCGAAAGCTCGGCGGCACCTACTAACCATTCACAGAGCGCGACCTCTTTGTCCCCGGTTACCGGGGACAACTCGTCAGCGGTGGCGTCGCTTCGGCTTGATCGTCAGCTTGCGGGAGATCGCCGGCAGGTAGGCGCTGTCGCCCTTCACCGTCGCCCGGAAGCTGGAGCGGCGGTCGATCCGGGGCCGGAAGCGGACTGAGCAGGCGCGATCGAGGTGGCGCGTGCCCAGCTTGCGGCGCCCGCGCCAGAGGGTTACCGGGTCGCCGCGGCGGCCGGGGCAGGGCGTGACCCAGGCGGTGATCAGGCCGCGCCGGTGGCGCTTGACCCTGCGGCTGATGGTGCGGATGCCGACGAACGAGCCCGCGAGCGTCGGCGGTGGCGGCGCCGTGGTGCAGGAGGCCCCTTCGGGACCGACGAGGCGGTAGACCGGCCCGTCGCCGGAGATCGCGTAGAGCCGGCCGCAGGAGTCCTCGCCGAAGGAGTTGAGGTTGCCGATGTGGAGACCCTCGGAGCGGTCGGTCAAGGCCGGGGACAGCGGTGAGAAGGAGCGGATGTCGCCCTCGCAGAGGTCGCCGTAGAGATAGCGGCCGTAGAGGCTCCCCATGCCCGGCCCGCGGGCGACGTAGCCGCCGATGATCGCGCAGCCGAAGGCGCCGCCGTTGCCGGGGTCGCTGTGGGGGTATTCGAAGACCGGAGGGACGAATTTCCCCGCGTTGGCGCCGCACTGCGGGTCGGTCGCGGGGCCGGGAAGGCTGCCCTCCATGCAGTTCCAGCCGTAGTTGGCGCCCTGGCCGAGGCCCGGCGCCGCGGCGAAGTCGACCTCCTCGCGTTTGCCCTGGCCGACGTCGCCGATCCAGAGGTCGCCGCTCGCGCGGTCGAAGGAGAAGCGGAAGGGGTTGCGCAGGCCGAGGCTCCAGACAGCGGGCGTGGCGAGGGCGCCAGGCGTCGGGACCACTCGCAGGAGCTTGCCCAGCTCGCTGCTCGGGTTCTGGGCGTTGTGGTGTTCGTCGTTTTCCCCACCGCCGTCGCCGGTCGAGATGAAGAGCGCGCCTTCGGGGCCGAACTGCAGCTGGCCGCCGTAGTGGTTCGTGTCTTCGGGATGCGGGATCGGCGGGATCACGTCGCGCAGGGTCGCGCTGGAGGCGCTGTCGCCGTTGGCGACCATTTCGGCGACGTGGATCTCACCGGCTTCGCCGGTGTAGTCGAGGAAGAAGCGGCCGCTTGAATCGAAGTCCGGTGAGAGGGCAATCGAGAGCAGCCCTCCCTCTTGGCCTTGAGAGATTTCTGAGCGGACGTCGGCGAAGGGCTTCAGCTGCCCGCCGTCCAGCAGCACGATCGTGCCCCGGCGCTCGACGACGAAGAGGCGTTCCGGGTTGCCGGGGTCGGAGGTGAGGTAGATCGGTTCGTCGAAGTTGCCGATCTGCTGGACGCTGAGGGCATGGGCCGTGCCGACCATCAGCAACAAGCTGAGCATGGCCCCCGCCAGCAGCTTCCTGAACACGCGAAGCACGCCCTTCAAGGTAGCTAACTATTGTTCTCGCGGTGGAGCTGCGCCCCGGCCAAACGGCCACGGTTTCGATCGTAATTCCTGCCTATAACGAGGAAGCCCGCCTTCCGGCTCTCCTCGAGACGCTGACGGCCGAGGCCGAGAGCGCGGCGGCCGAGGCGGGCCTGCGCCTGCGCGAGACGCTGATCGTCGACGACGGCAGCATCGACCGCACTCGGCAGATGTTGGAGGCGGCCGAGGCCGAGGGCCTGAAGCCGGTGCTCGAGTTCGATCGCAACCGCGGCAAGGGCGCGGCCTTCGCCGCCGGCGCCCTGCGGGCCGAGGGCGACTACGTGCTCCTCGCCGACGTCGACCTCTCGACCCCGCTGGGCGAGCTGAAGAAGCTGACCGCGGCGATCGAGGCTGGCGCCGACGTCGCGATCGGCTCGCGCGCCGTGCCCGGCGCCGTGGTCGAACGCGGGCCGCTGCACCGCAAGGTGACCGGCAACACCTTCAACGGCGCGGTGCGGGCGATGACCGGCCTGCGGGTCCGGGACACCCAGAACGGGTTCAAGCTCTTCCCGACCGAGGCGGTGCGGCGCTACGCGGCCCGGCAGACCTGCCCCGGGTTCGCCTTCGACGTAGAGCTGCTGATGCGCGCCCAGCTCGACGGGCTGCGGATCGCCGAGGTCCCGATCCTCTACCTGCACGACGCTCGCTCCAGCGTGCGGGTGGCCTCGGCCAGCTCACAGATGCTGCGCGAAGTCGCCGGCCTCGCCTACCGGCTGCGGCTGCGCAAGGGCGTCGGGGCTGCCGACTCCGCCGATATCGTCCGCCACGCTTGATCCGGGAGACGCCGCCCCAGACGAAGCCGCCGCAGGCGCGGCCAGGTCGGGCCGGGTTCCTGCGGGACCCGGCCGTCCGCTCGATCCTCGTCTACGCCGGGGTGGCGATGGCCGCTGCCGTCGCCGCCTACTACGCGATCTTCACCAACTTCGCCCCCTACGACGACGAGGGAACGCTGCTGGTCACGGTGCAGGCGTTCGCCCACGGGGACGTCCTCTACCGCGACGTCTACACCCCCTACGGCCCGTTCTACTACGAGCTCTTCGGCGGCCTCTTCGCCCTCACCGGTAGGGCGGTCACCACCGACGCCAGCCGCTCGATCGTGATCGTCCTCTGGGTCGCGACCAGCCTCCTCTACGGCGTCTCGGTGCAGCGCCTGACCGGGCGCCTGGCGCTGGGCGCGGCGGGGATGATCGCCGCCTTCGCGCCGCTGGTGGTGCTCGCCAACGAGCCGATGCACCCGCAGGTGCTCTGCGTCCTCCTGCTCGGTGCGATCACGCTGCTGACCGTCTTCGCCTCGGCCCGGAGCCCCGCCCGCTGGGGAGTGGCGGCCGGAGCGCTGCTCGCCGCGCTGGTCCTGACCAAGCTCAACCTCGGCGTCTATGCGGTCGCCGCCGCTGTGCTGGCAGCGGTCCTGACGCTGGAGCCGCTGCGCTCGCGCGCCTGGATCCGCTGGCCGGTGGTGGTGGCGATCGTGGCGATGCCGGTGGTCGTCTCCTTCCGCGACTTCAACCAGGAATGGGTGCGCAACCTGGCCGCGGTCGAGGTGCTGGCGACGGCGGCGATCGTCGTCGCGGGTTGGCGCCTCGCGGAGCGCAGCCGCGAGGAAGGGCTGACGCGCTGGCTGCTGGGCGGGGTGGTCGGCTTTGTGGCCGCCTCCGTCGCGATCATGGTCGCGATCCTGCTCACCGGCCCCTCGCTCGCCGACGTCTACGACGGGATGGTGACCGAGGCCCTGCGGGTGCGCGAAGTCAACATGACGCCGCTGCCCTCGACCCCGGCCGCGATCGACTGGGCGATCGCGGCGCTTGCCGTCGCCTTCCTGGCCGTGCGACTGCGGCGGCCGGAAGCCGGCCTGCCGAGCGTCTGGAGCGGTGGGCTGAGGATCCTCGCCGGGGTCGTCATCTGGCTGACGATCGCGCGGATCGCGCCGGTCGCGCTCAATCCCTCCTCCCAGAACCAGCTCTCGTTGCCGACCGTGCTGGCCTGGATCGCGGTCCTGCCGCCGGGCGGCAGGACCGAGTCCCAGTTCAAGCGCTTCCTGCGGGTCTTCCTGCCAACGCTGGCGGTTGCGCAGGCATTGCAGGTCTACCCCGTCGCCGGCAGCCAGATGGGGATCGCCGCGCTCACCTTCGTCCCGGTCGGGGCGCTCTGCATCGCCGACGGCCTCGCGGTGCTGGGGGCCTGGAGCGCGGAGCGCGGCCGCGACGGGGTCGAGCGCTTCGGCGTCATCGCCACTGTCGTGCTGGTCGCCTTCGCCGTCGACGTTGGCGTCAACGCGATCGTCCGGCCCGGCATCAACTCGATCTCCAATTACCGCCACAACACGGCGCTGCCGTTCCCGGGCGCGACCGACCTGCGCCTGCCCGCCGACCAGGTGCAGCAGTACGCGGCGATGGTCGACGCCCTGCACGAACACGACTGCACCGACTTCATCGGCTATCCCAACATCAACAGCATGTATCTCTGGTCGGGGATCGAACCGCCGCCCCCGGCCGCCCCCGGCGTCTGGCTGGAGGCGCTCGACAGCGAAAGGCAGCAGCGGATCGTCGACGAGTTGCGCGCCTCGAAGCGCCCCTGCGTCGTCCGCAGCGAACCGCGGGCGGCGCTCTGGCTGAGCGGCCGCGAAGTGCCCGACCGGCCCCTGGTCCGCTACGTCTTCAGTGACTTCAAGCCGGTGGAGACGGTCGGCGAATTCGAATTCCTGCTGCCGAAGCCGAGCGCGACCGGCTAGCCCGCCCGCAGCGAGCGGCAGTCGATCGGCCCGACCTCGCCGTCACTGACTGCGACCGCCGCCGCGTAGCCGGGGGCGACGTTGACGTTCTCCACCGCCACGGCACCGAGGCACTTGAGGCGTGCCTCGTAGCGGGTCCAGGCGGCGTAGAAGACGGCGGCGCGCTCCGACTCGCTCGCGGCGCGCACGGCGGCGACGTCATCGGGGTCGAGTGCTCGCTCGGCCAGCGCGACCAGGTCGCGTCCCGGCTCGATCAGCTCGACGTCGACGCCCACCTCGCGCGCCTCGGTGACGGCGACGAGCGCCAGGCCGTTCGAGTGGCTGAGGTTGAACTCGATCCCGTCGCGGTTGCGGAGGCGCGGCTTGCCGTTGTCGCCCAGCTCCAGCTCGATCTGGGCCGCCGGTTCTTCCAGATAGCCCTCCAGCACCAGGCGCATAGCCCAGTGGGCGGCGACCCAGCGGCGGCCGGGCTCCTCGCGCAGGAACGAGGCCGCGCGCTCGCGCTCCGGCGTCGGCAGTCGCTCCGCCTCGGGCCAGCCGGCTTCGTCGAGCGCCGCGCGCCAGATGTGGACCCCGTCGATCACCTGATTCCCAACTGATAGCTTCGCACCCCTTGAACCGGCTGTTGATCACCGGCGGGGCCGGGTTCGTCGGCTCCAACCTCGCCGTCTCCCTCGCCAGCAGACATCCCGATTGGGAGGTCGTCGCCTTCGACAACCTCTACCGCAAGGGATCGGAATTGAACCTGCCGCGGCTGGAGGAGGCGGGCGTCGAGTTCGTCAAGGGCGACGTGCGCACGCCCGATGACCTGCGGGCGCTGCCGGAGCTGAGCGCGCTGATCGAGTGCTCGGCCGAGCCCTCGGTGATGAGTGGGGTCGACGGCGACACCGGCTACCTCGTCCACACCAACCTCACCGGCGCCTACAACTGCCTCGAGCTGGCGCGCCGCGACGGCGCCTTCCTGGTCTTCCTCTCGACCAGCCGCGTCTACCCGGTCGCGCCGCAGGTGGCGCTGAAACTGGAGGAGTCCGAGACCCGCTTCGAGATCGCCTCCGAGCAGGCGGTGCCGGGCGTCGGCCCGGCCGGCATCTCCGAGGACTTCCCGCTGGATGGCTCCCGCACCCTCTACGGCGCCACCAAGCTCGCCGCCGAGATGCTGATCGAGGAGTACCGCGAGGGCCTCGGCGTCCCCGCGGTGATCGACCGCTGCGGCGTCATCGCCGGCCCCTGGCAGATGGGCAAGGTCGACCAGGGCGTCTTCACCCACTGGATGCTCGCCCACCACTTCCGCAACCCGCTCAGCTACATCGGGTTCGGGGGGCATGGCAAGCAGGTGCGCGATCTCCTCCACGTCGAGGATCTGGTCGACCTGGTCGAGCGCCAGCTGCTCGACCCCGCGGCCTGGGACGGGCGCACCGTGAACGTCGGCGGCGGTCGCGAGATCAGCCTCTCGCTGCGCGAGACGACGACGATCTGCCGGCGACTGACCGGCAACGAGGTTCCGATCGCGCCGGTCGAGGAGACGCGACAGGGGGACGTCCCTATATATCTGTCCGACTGCACGAGGCTCTTCGGCTTGGACGAGTGGCGGCCGCGGCGCAGCGCCGAGCAGGTGCTGAGCGACATCCACGAGTGGATCGCCGCGGACGAGGAGCGAATCGCCCAAGCTTTGAATATCGAGACGTAACCACGGGAAGGAGCAACTGAACGCATGCCGGTCGCGATCATCACTGGTGCCGGGGGCCTGATCGGCTCCGAGGCGGTCGATCACTTCATCGCCGCGGGGTTCGACGTGGTCGGGATCGAGAACGACATGCGGGCTAGCTTCTTCGGCCCCGAGTCCTCGACCTCGCACGTCACCCAGCGTCTCGTCGACGCCTACCCGTCCGAGTTCCGTTGGGAGAACGCCGACATCCGCGACGCCGAGGCGATCGAGCGGATCTTCCGCGAGCGCGCCGGGCAGATCGAGCTCGTCGTCCACACCGCCGCCCAGCCCTCCCACGACTGGGCCGCGAGCGAGCCGCAGACCGACTTCGGCGTCAACGCCAACGGCACCCTGAACCTGCTCGAGGCGGCCCGCGCCCACTGCCCCGACGCCCCCTTCGTCCACTGCTCGACCAACAAGGTCTACGGCGACACGCCGAACCGCCTGCCGCTGCAGAGCCTGGAGAAACGGCTGGAGCTGCCGGAGGACCACCAGTACTACAAGGGCATCGACACGAGCATGACGATCGACCACTCGACCCACTCGCTGTTCGGCGTCTCCAAGGCGGCCGCCGACCTGCTGGTGCAGGAGTACGGGCGCTACTTCGAGATGCCCACCGTCGCTTTCCGCGGCGGTTGCCTCACCGGCCCGCAGCACGCCGGCGCCAAGCTGCATGGCTTCCTCGCCTACCTGATGAAGTGCACCGCCACCGGCACCCCCTACACCGTCTTCGGCTACGAGGGCAAACAGGTCCGCGACAACATCCACAGCGCCGACCTGATCGCCGCCTTCGACGCCTTCCGCAAGGCCCCTAGCCCCGCTGCCGTCTACAACATCGGCGGCGGCCGCTTCTCCAACTGCTCGATGCTGGAGGCGATCGACGCCTGCGAGCGGATCGCCGGCCGCGAGCTGCAGTGGCAGATGGGGGAGGAGCCGCGGATCGGCGACCACCGCTGGTGGATCTCCGACCTCGCCCCCTTCCAGGCCGACTACCCCGACTTCCAGCTGCGCTACGGGATCGAGGAGATCCTGCAGGAGATGTACGAGCAGAACGTCGAGCGCTGGGTCGGGGCCACGGCGTGAGCTAGAAGGTCCCGTGGCTGATGACGGCCGCGGCAATGACTACGGCTCCGCCGATCAACGTGTGTTGCAGACGGTCGAAGCGCTCATGCAGTCCGTTGAAGTTCTTTTCTCTTCGTGCTTCCACTTCGGCGAATTTCATCTCGCTGCGCGCCTCCATGCTCGTAATACGCGCGTCTAGGCGATTGAAGCCTCCTCGTATCTCGGCTTTCAGCTCGGCGAAGCCGTCGTCGACCTTCTTGTTGAGGTCGTCGAGGCGCCCGTCGGTCCACTTCTCCCTTGGCATCATCACCGCCATGAGCATAGCGTAACTGATTGTCTGTGACAGGAAGCGCGCAGAATCAAAAGGTTGCTGCGCCACTTCGAAGAAATTCCGTGACTTCCGATAGCGTCAGCGCCTCATGGCAGAGGGGCTGAAGCTCTCGGTGGTGATGCCGGCCCAGAACGAGGAGGGGTCGGTCGGGGCCACGGTCGAAGGGGTCGTCGCGGTGCTCGAGCGCGAGGGCATCGATTACGAGGTCGTCGTCGTCAACGACGACAGCGAAGACTCGACCGAAGCGGTCGTCGCCGCGATCGGCGAGGGCAATCCGCGGGTGCGCGTGCACCGCTCCCACTACGAGCGCGGCTTCGGGATGGCGATCCGCGCCGGCCTCGACGTCTACAGCGGCGACGCGGTGGCGATCGTGATGGCCGACGCCTCCGACAACCCGGAGGATCTGGTCCGCTACCTCCGCCTGCTCGAAGACGGCTACGACTGCGCCTTCGGCTCGCGCTTCGTGCCCGGCGCCAAGGTCTTCGACTACCCGCGCCTCAAGTACGTCGTCAACCGCCTCGCCAACCAGTTCATCCGCGTCCTCTTCCGCCACCAGTACAACGACACCACCAACGCCTTCAAGGCCTACCGGCGCGAGGTGATCGAGACGATCCAGCCGCTGCTCTCCAAGCACTTCAACCTCACCGTCGAGATGCCGCTGAAGGCGATCGTCCGCGGCCACGACTACGCCGTCATCCCGACCAACTGGACCAACCGCACCAGCGGCGTCGCCAAGCTGGCGATGAAAGAGATGGGCAGCCGCTACCTCTTCATCGTCCTCTACGTCTGGTTGGAGGCGACGCTGAGCCGCGGCGACTACCGGGTGCGCAAGTCCCGCGACAAGGCCGCAGCCGCCTCGGAGCATGCCGAGCGACCTTAGGGAGCGGCTCGGGCGGCCCCCGACCGCGCCGGAGATAGCGATCGCAGCCGGCCTCCTGGTGCTGCTGGCCGCCGTGGTCTTCGGCCCGCACGTGAGCGGCTGGGGCTTTTTCTCCGACGACTGGGGGGACTCCGCCGGCCGTTACTACCCGCCGGGCGGCGAGAGCTTCTCACACGTCGTCGACTACTTCGCCAACACCTTCTCCTACCGGCCGGCGCTGGTCGTCTTCCAGCCGCTGAAGTACTTCGTCCTCGGCGACAGCATGCCGGCGCAGTTCGCCTGGACGGTGCTGCTGGGGGTGGCGATCTCGACCATGCTCTACGGGGTCCTGCGCACGCTCGGGGTTCCCTGGATGCACGCCGGGATGATCGCGGCGTTGGCGCTGGTCTACCCCTGGTTCGACTCGACGCGGCTGTGGGAGTCGGCGAACCCGGCGCCGCTCTCGATCGCCCTCGCCCTCGCCGGCTTCTGGATCGCCCTCGGCGGCTTGGCGCGGCGCTCTTGGCGCTGGCACGCGGTCGCCCTCGCCTTCTACCTCGTCGCCATCCTCGCCTACGAGCTGACCCTGCCGTTGATCCTCGCCGCCGGCATCGTCTACACCCTGCGGGTGGGCTGGACGACGGCGTGGCCCCGCTGGGTGGCCGACGTCTGCGTCGCCATCGCCGGCGGGCTCTGGATCGGCACTCACACGACCCGGGAGGCCTCCGGCGGCCTCTCCGCCTACTTCCACCACGGCAGGGAAATAGTCGAAGGGGGAGGGACCCTCGTCGCCCGCACCTTCCTCCCGGTCGGCGAACACTCCCATCGCGGGCCGATGCTGGCCCTGGTCGCGCTGCTGCTCGCGGGGGGCCTCGTCGTCTACCTCGTCCGCCGCCGCTCCGTCGAGGCGCGAGCGGGATGGGGGCTGCGGCAGTGGCTGCTGCTGGCCCTCACCGGGCTCTGCGTGACCGCGCTCGGGTGGGCGATCTTCATCCCCGCCGACCCGTATTACACGCCGGTCGTCTTCGGCGTCACCAACCGCGTCAACGGGCTCGCCGGCTACGGCCTGGTGATCCTCGCCTACGCGACGATCGGGGCCGTCCTCAGCGCCGCCGCGGAGCTGGTGCCGCAAGGGCGGCGCTTCGTCGCGGTGGCGACGGTGCTCGCCGCCGTCCTGCTGGGAGCCGCCTACCTGCGGACGCTCGACCGCCACATCGGCCTCTGGGAAGACTCCTACGCGACCCAGCGCCAGGGCATCGCGAAGATGAAGGAGCGATACCCGACTCTGCCGGAAGGGACGACCGTCTTCACCAGCGGCTTCCCCGCCTACCAGACCGTCGGGGTGCCCGTCTTCGCCGCCCTCTGGGACATGAACGGGATGATCAAGCTCGAATACGGAGACGGCTCCCTCTCCGCCTACCCGATGCTGGAAGGGATGTCAGTCCTCTGTCGCCCCCAGGGCGCCGGCCTGCAGGGGCCAGGCGCACCCGCGCTCCTCGCCCCCTACGGCAAGGCCCGCTTCCTCGACCTCAGCAACGGCGAAGCGGCGACTCCCCGCTCTCAGCGCCAGTGCCAGGCGATCGCCCCCCGCTTCGTGCCAGGCCCGATGTACCTGCAGTACGGGTACTAGCGGCTCAGTAGTCGTAGGAGAGGACGGTCGGCCCTGGCTTGTACTCCCCGGCTACTGCGAGGCATTCGCGCCGGTTGAGCGGTCGGGCGCTCTTTCCCGTCGACAGATCGAACAGTCGCGCCATGCCGTAAGGCGCGGAGTAGGGGGGTGGCACCACGCCACCCACCCCGGCGAGGGCGACGACCTTGGGGCGGCAGTCGATCTCGAGGCCTTCGAGCACGGGTTGCGCGTTCAGGGTCCCGTCTTCGTAGGTGTCCTGGACCATCCCTTTCACGTCCCAGCTCGAGGAGAGAATCGGCACCCCGGGCACCTGATAGGCCGGGTAGCCGCTGACGAACAGCGTCGTGCCGTGGGGCAAGTGCGGATAGCGTTCCTGGATCTGGTCGATGGCGCTGACCTCGGCGTCGTAGGCGGCGTTCCAGATCCCGGTATGGCGCCTGATCACGGTCAGATAACCGCCCAAGAGAAGCAGGGCCAAGCAGGTGGAGATGACGAGCGCGGTGGCGCTCGGGCGACCGCGCCAGGCCCTGGAGACCAGGTCGGCGAAAACGCCGATGGCGGCGTAGACGAGGATCACGAGACCGATGCCGGCAAGTCCGTTGATGCGGTTGCTGACCCCCCAGATCTGCGGGGTGTAATAGGGATCGGCCGGGATCAGGATCACCCAGCCCAGCACCGCCACGGCAAAGCCCCCGGCCCCCAGCAGCAGCCAGTTGCGCAGGCCCCACCCCCGGCGTTCCTCGAGCGGCTCCGGTCGCAGGAGATGCACGGCGATGCCGGCGGCGAAGATCGCCGCCAGGAGGATCAACACGAGGGCGGTGTGCGGCCCTCCCAGCGGGATCGCCGCACGGCCGATGATTTCGCTGCCGCCGTCGATGATTTCCCGCAGGTGGCTGATGTCGCCGGAGATCCCCGACTTGATCCGTTCCGTGTGGGTCCCCACCCAGGTGCCGCCGACGATCGCGGTGACGACGTCGATCCCCCAGCGGGCCCTCCCTTCCCGCCAGCCGACGCGCCCGACGTAGATGGCCCCGAGCATCGCGATCAGGGGAAGCGTGATCTCGTAGGTGAGGATCGAGGTCAGGTAGAGCGCTGCGGCGCCGAAGTGCCACTTCAGCGAGCCTCGCCTCAGGCCCGTCAACGCCAGCACCAACCCGGTCAGCATGAAGGTGAGTGAAAGCGAGACCTGCGCTCCCGTCGGCCAGTAGCGGATCCCGTCGAACCAGGGGAAGATCAGAACCAGGGCGGCGATGAAGGCCGCGTGCAGACGTGGGACGTCGAGCAGCCTCAGGACCGCGTAGAGGAGGGACGAGACGGCGACGCCGAGGGCGATCGACCAGGTCAGGTGAAGCCACATGTGCATGCCGAAGACGATGTAGGTGAGCGGCACGTAGACGATCAGGACGGGACGGAAGAGAGTCGTTTCGGAGAGGTGCTCGAACTCGTTGGTGCCGGCGGGTGGGTAGAGCGTGTCGGCCCCGTTCGACCAGTCGTCGAAGTGGAAGCCGCCGTGGAGCACCAGCGGCCCGAAGACGAGGGCCGCCAGCAGGGTGAAGCCGACGCCGGCGAGGATTGCCTCCCGCCAGCCGAAGGACCGGCTCATCCGGCAGAGACCTCCGCGAGGAAGGTGTCGTAGTCGCGGATGTAGTCGTCGGGGTCGTAGGGATGCGAAGCGAAGACCAGCAGCACCGCGTCGCTGTCGTAGCGGTACTGGCTGGCCCAGACCCCGGCCGGGATGTAGATGCCGAGGGTCGGGTCGTCGAGGGTCACTTCGGCCCGCTTCTCACCGTCGTCGACAGCCACCTGGACGCTGCCGTGGACGCAGATCAAGAACTGCTCGCAGACGCGATGGGCGTGCTCGCCGCGCACTTCGCGACCGGGGACGTCGTAGACGAGGAACCAGCGCTGGGGGGTGAACGGCACCCCCTCGTTGGGCAGCTCCCCCGCGGTCAGGCTGCCGCGCAGGTCGGCGAAGCCGGGGAACCGCTGCAGGTGGACGCCGCGCACGGCGAGCGGGGCCTTGCCCGGCGCCTCGCCCGGCGCCTCGACCGCGGCCGCCGTCGGCGATTCGACGTAGCCCTGGATCCGGGCCGGATTGCCGACCACCACTGCGTTCGGCGGCACCGAGCGGGTCACCACCGCGCCGGCGCCGACCATCGCCCCGGTGCCGATCTCCAGGCCCGGGAGGATCGTCGCGTTGGCGCCGATCGAGGCGCCCTTGCGGACGATCGTCCGCGGATGCTCGTCGAGCCACTGCTTGCTGCGTGGCAGCGGGTCGTTGGTGAAGGTCGCGTTCGGCCCGACGAAGACGTCGTCCTCGAGCTCGACCCCGGTCCAGAGCTGGACCCCGCACTTGACCGTCACCCGATCGCCGACCGCGGCCCCGCCCTCGACGAAGACGCCGTCGCAGATGTTGCAGTCGGCACCGACCCTGGCCCCCTCGAGGACGTGGGCGAAGGCCCAGATCCGCGTCCCCGCGCCGACCGCGTCGGTCTCGCAGAGCCCCTGCTCGTGAACGAAGTAGTCAGTTGCCATCGCGCTTGGGCGGGAACTCCACCACACCCTGGACGATCGCGCCGGGACGCCCCTTCACCGTCTCGTACGCCCGCCACACGTAGGAGCCGATGATTCCGAGGCCGATCAGGTTGAGGCTGCCGAAGAGCACGATGAGGAGGATCGTCGCCGTGTACCCGGGGACGTCGATCTCACCCAGCAGACGGCCGACGAGCGCGATGGTCCCGATCAACACCCCGACCGCAAGCCCCAGCAGACCGGCCAGCCAGAGGATCCGCACCGGCAGGTCGGTGAAGGCGAAGACGCTGTCGCTGAGGTAGCGCAGCTTGCGGCGCAGGGTCCAGCCGCTCGGGGTCTCGCTGGGGAGGCGGTCGTAGGGGACCGACTGGCGCCGGAAGCCGACCCAGAACAGCTGGGCCACCAGCGAGGTGTGGACCGGCTCCAGCGAGCAGATGACGTCGCGAACCGCGCCGGTGCAGGCGAAGACGTCGGCACCGCCGGCGGGCATCTCCTGGAGGACGAAGCGGCGGTAGAGGCGCCAGTAGAGCTTCGAGAAGGCGTCGCCGCGGTCGTCACGGCTGGCGCGCTCGCCGACGACGACGTCGACGTCGCCGCCCTCGAGCCGGCGCAGGAACTCGATCACCAGCGAGGGCGGCTCCTGCCCGTCCGCCGCCATCACCGCGATCCGCTCGCCTCGCGCCAGGGACATCCCGGTCCTGATCGCCGCGAAGGAGCCGAAGTTGCGCGAATGCTCGACGACCCGCGCCGCCAGGCTCCGCTCCGCCAGCGCCGCGTGCAGACGGTCGCGGGAGTCGTCGGGACTGCCGTCGACTACGAAGATCGCCTCGAAGTCGCCTGCCATCTCCGCCTCGATCTCGGTCACGGCCTCGATCAGGGCGGGGATTTCCTCGCTGTTGCCGTAGACCGGGACGACGAGGGAGCTCGCGGGAGGGCTCACCCGACCACCTCCCGGCAGGCCTCGATCACGGCCTCGACCTCCTCGTCCTCGAGGTAGGGGTGGATCGGCAGCGAGAGCTCGCGCTCGGCCAAGCGGCGGGCGACGGCGAGATCGCCGAAGACGGCGCCGCGGCCGCTGGCAGCCCCTTGCTCCGGGCAGAGGAACGGATAGTGGCGGCCCCCAGCTACCCCCTCCCGCCGCAGTGCCTCGGCAATCGCGGTGGGATCGCCCTCCACCACCTCGACGGGATAGAGGTGGTGGGCTGAAGAGCCGCCGCTCGCCTCGATCGGACGCAGTGGGGTGTCGCGCAGCGCCTCCGTGTAGCGACGGGCGAACTCGGCCCGCCGCCGCAGAAACCGGTCCAAACGCGGCAGCAGCGCCGAGCGGAGGATCGCCGCGTGGAGCTCGTCGAGGCGGCTGTTGAGGCCGGGCTCGCTGTGCTCGTAGCGGGCGCTCTGGCCGTAATCGCGCAGCCTTCGCGCCCGCGCCGCCACCTCGGCGTCAGTCGTCAGCAGGACGCCGCCGTCGCCCAGCGCCCCGAGGTTCTTGGTCGGGTAGAGGCTCGTCGCGGCCGCGATCCCGACGCTGCCGGTCGCCTCTCCCTCACGGGAGGCGCCGGCCGACTGCGCGCAGTCCTCGATCACCGCCACGCCATGTTCGGCGGTCAGCCTCGCCAAGGCGGCACGGTCGAGTGGGTGGCCATAGAGATGGACGGGTAGAACCGCTTTGATCGTCGGGTCCGCTGCAATCGCCGCCGCAGCCCGCTCCAGGTCAAGCCCCCCCGACTCATCGACGTCACACCAAACGGGTTCGGCGCCGGCGCGGAAGATCGCAAGCGTGGTCGCGAAGGCCGTCAACGGCGTCGTCAAGACCTTGGCGCCGGGACCGATGCCGGCACAACGCAGCCCGATCTCGAGCGCGTCCAGCCCACTCGCCACGCCGACGGCATGCGGCACCCCCCACCAGCTCGCCAGCTCCCGCTCGAACGACTCGACCTCCTCGCCAAGGATCAGCCAACCGCTGCGCCCGACCCGGTCGACTGCATCGAGCGCGTCGGCACCTATGTCCTGCCACTGGCGGGCGAAATCGTTCGCCGCGACCCGGGGCCGTATCCGTTCGACCACGGGGCCAGGGTATAGAGAGATGAACTCGTGAGACCGTAAGAATCCTGAACGCTTCGATCTCGGGAAAAGCCAGCCGCTCTTCGCTCAGCACGAGCGCCCCGATGTACCTCCCCCTGATGCACTCATATCGGTATAGCGCTAGAAGGCGTTGCTGCCGATCACGGTCGCAAATAGCACGAAGAAGCCGCCGACAAGGTTTCGGTTTAGAGCGTCGAAGCGAGCGTTCAGTTCCTTGATGTCGCCCCGCAGTTCGCGGATGTCTGCGTCTACCCGCGCGAAGCCTTCCCGCATCTCCGCTTTCGTGGCCGCGAAGCCGTCGTCGACCTTCTTGTTGAGGTCGTCGAGGCGTTCGTCGGTCCACTTCTCTCTTGGCATCATCACGACCATGATCCTAGCGTAATGTTTTAGCTGCAACGAGATACGCGCAGAAACAAAAACTTGGCGCGCCACTTCGTAACGATTCTGTGGAACCCGCAGTGGCCAGGCTTTGCCGACCCTGACGAGGACGATTAGCCGCGCACGGCCTGGAAGTAGCCGTTGATCGTGGCGAACTCGCCGTCGGGGCCGGGGGACTGGCCGAAGTACTCCTCGACCTGGAAGCCGACGGACTCGATCATCTCGCGCAGGGCGATAGGGCCGGGCACCCACCACCAGGTGGGGTCGCGGAAGTAGGCACGGGGGACGAAGCGGGAGTGGTCGGCGAGGGCGGCGTCGGCGAGCATCATCGAGCCGAACATGAAGGTGCCGCCGGGGGCGGTCATCTCGTGCAGGCGCCGGAGCAGGGCGATCGGGTCTACCTCGTGGTAGAGGACGCCGTGGCAGTGGACGAAGTCGAAGTTGCCGTGCGTCTCCGGATCGAGCTCCTGCCAGCCGATCGGCTGGAAGTCGACCCCGCTGCGGTAGAGGGACTCGAGGAACCTCGCCTGCTCGATGAATTCGAACGGCTCGCAGGCGAGGACTTCCTTCGCGCCCCTGAGGTTGAACATGAACGGGTCGTAGCCGGCGTTGGAGCCGATGTCCAGCACCCGCTTGCCGCTGATGTCCGGCATGTGCTCGGCGAGCGTCACCCAGCGACTGTCGATCCGCCAGGTCCCGCCGACGACGAGGTCGCCGCCGAGCAGGAACGGCCCCTGCAGCCACGGCTCCAGCTCCTTCGCGCGCGCCACCAGGCGTTGGCGCTCCTCGGGGGAGAGCTGCTCGGGGAGATCGGGTGAGAACCTGACCAGCTCGGCTCCCTCGAAGGAGTGGTCGACGGAGTCCCGTTCGCCCAGCTGATGCGTGACCGAGGCACGCACCCGCGCCATCGAGTCGCTCACCGCAGTCGCTCCCCTACGAGCTCTGCGTTGGCGCGGGCGAGCGTGCGCATCTGCTCCACGCCGGCATTCTGACGCAGGCGCGCCTCCTTCGGGTCTTCGAGCGCGGGGGCGATCAGGGCGTCCAGGCGGCTGAGGTCAGCGCGATCCGAGATCGTGGCGATCCGCCCCTCGCTCCGTCGCGAGAGCGAGAGCGCCTTGTCGGAGGCGTTGGCGAGGAGCACAGGAGTGTGGGCGACGGCGGCGAGAATCGCGCCGTGCATCCGCATCGAGATCACGGCCGTGTGGCTCGCCGCCAGCTCGGCGTATTCGGCGGCGGTCAGGTAGCCCTCGCGGATCTCGATCCGGTTCCGCCAGTGGGCGGGAACCGCCGTCCGCAGCAGGCTTGCCGCCAGCACGTCGTCCTCCAACTCCTGCCCGGCCCCACCCAGGCCCTGTGTGCTCGAGGCCAGCGTCACCGTGCGGACCTGCCCGGAGGAGAGGAGGCGGGTGAGGGAGGCGGCGATCTCGGCGAGATGGGAGTCGTCGCGCAGTTCGTCTTCGCTTCCGTTGCGCTCCCACGGGTGCACGGAAGCGGCGATCAGGAGTGAGTGCGGTCGCCCGACCCGGCGTTCGACAGGCAGCAGGAAGGCCTCGTCCGCGGTCAGGTGCAGCCCCTCCGTCCTCCCCATCTCGCGCACGGCTTCCTGCGACGCCTCGTCACGCACCAGCACCAGCTCGGCGGCCGCCAGCACCGAGCCCAGGCGCGCGCACAGGTCGGGATCCTCGAATCTCCCGATCGACTGCGAGAAGAAGGCGAGGCGCTTGCCCCGCTCGAGCAGGTACTCGTAGCCGCGGATCCTTCCCTCCGGCTGGTAGCGCTCGAGCAGGTAGCCGCCGCCCGGCGCGAGCACGAGGTCGGCTTCCTCGACGAGGCGGTCGATCGCGTCCCGTTCGGCCAGGTCCGCCGCCGTGGTCCAGGGCCAGGAGACGTCGGCGAGCGCGTCGATCGGCGGGGCGAGGTCGAGCTCGGGGTAACGGTCGCCGACCAGGGAGCGGTGGTGCGAGGCGAAGACGACGCGTGCACCGGGGATCGCCTCTTGCAGCGAGAGGGAGGTGGCGAGGTTGATCGCGGCGTCGCCGGCGTTGGCGAGCCAACCGTCGACGACCAGGATCAGCGGAGCGCTCGCGGGCGAGACCACAAAGGAAGTCTATTTTGGTTACGAGCGGCTAACTGGTTGCCGGGCCAGGTCCAGCGGGGGAGCTCGATCCGCGGCCTTCGCCTGCAGGTAGACGGGGTCGTCGCCCAGCTCCTCGCCGGCGTCGCCGAGCCACCCGGCGACGTCGAAGCCCGACACTTCGACCATCCAGCGAAAGGCGAGGCGGCCGGGAAGCCAGCGGGAAGCTCCGCCGTCCTCACCGGCGGGGATGAAGCGCGCGTACTGCGACTTCGTCGGGTCGGCCAGGACCCTGGAGCCCGCGATCAGGGTTCCCTCCAGCTTCAGCGCCCGCCGCAGCCAGGCGTAGGTCGCGAGCGGGTGCGCGTCGGTTTCGAGCCCGCTGCCGCAGATCGCCAGGTCGAAGGCGCCGGCCTCCAGCCCGGCGTCTTCGCTCGGCTCGTCCAGGGCGATGAGCTCGGCGGCGCCGAGGCTGGTCAGATAGTCCTCGCCGGCATTCCCCGCGCCGATCGAGAGGACCCGCCAGCCCTCGATCCGGTCGGGGAGGCGGGCGAAGGAGAGGGCGCGCTCGGTCGGGTGCTCTGCGGCGCTCACGATCAGTCCTCCCTCGGCACGGCGCCGAAGCGGCGCGCCCACGGGATCGGGAAGAGGGCCTGCTGGGTCGTCCCCGTCACCGGCGCGGCGCGGCGGATGAAGCCGAGCAGGGTGGTGCGGTCGTAGCCCAGCTGCGCCGCGTCGGCCTCCGACCTCGTCAGCAGCTGGTCCTCGGTGACCGGGTGGTAGGACGCATAGAGCGGCGAGAGGCTGGGCCGGAAGTCGGGGAAGAGCCAACCGGCGGGGAGTTGCCCGTTGGGAGCCGGCGGCGCCGCCTGCGGCCTGGCGAGGTTGCCGGCGGCGATCGCCGAGCGCCGCAGCGCGCTTTTCACCCGCGTCTGCCTGCCGGCGATCCCGGTCCAGACCGCCGGCTCGAGGACCCAGCGCGCGGCGCGGAGGGGCCGCCTGCCGCTGAGCGGCGGGCTGTGGCGCTCGGTCACCAGCTGCCCGTCGACGATCCAGGTCGCGATCGAGCCCTGCAGCTCGGACTCGGCCATCGCCCCCAGCTCACCGACCAGCTGGCCGGGTGGGACCTCGCCGATCGCGTAGCGGTGGCGCCGGTGCTCGAGGTCGACGGTCTTGACCAGGCCCCGCAGGCCGAGGCCCGGCTGCTCGGGCGGCTCGAACCCGGGCTCGATCGGGATCGGGTCGATCGAGCCGAGCGTGCGCACGACGTCGACGTGGGCGAGCAGCGGGTCGTCCGGAAGCGTGACCAGGACCTGTTGCCCCGTCGGCCTGTAGACGCCGAGCGCGAGCACCTTCATCTGGGGGAGGGCGGCCACCTCCAGGTAGCCGAGATCCTGCCCGTCCGGCGGCAGGGGGCCCCACTCCCCGCGTGGGAGCGTTTGGAACTCCTCGCCGATCCTGACCAGCCGCGCGGTTCCCTCGAAGGCGCTGCTGCGCGGTACTCCGAGGTGTCGCTCGATCCCGTAGCCGAACGGCGGCAGGCCGTTGGTGATCAGCCAGTGGTCCCGCATCGGTTCGCGGTAGCGGACCAGGATCGTCGAGAGCGGCGGGATCCAGGTCGGCGTCTCCTCCCAGCGGGGCACGGTGTAACGCCCGTGTCCCGGCAGCATCGCCTCGACGAGGACATTCGCCAGCGCCTCGGGTCCGCGCCCCCCGGCTGGAGTCCAGCCGGGGGGGCCCGCGGCCTGCGGCTCGGCGCTCGAAGCGGCATGGCGCCACTCGGTCTCGGCGCCGTTGCCGGAGAGGAGGCGGGCCAGCGAGTGGGCGGGGCAGCTGCGGTCGACCTGGAGGCCATGGGGGAGGTTTCCCTCGCAGGCCGTGGCCCAGGCGACCGCGTGGGCCCGCGCGCTCGGGGCGAGCTCGGCGGCGGCGATCCCGCGGAAGGAGAAGCGCCCTTCGACCTCGGCGGCGACGTCGGCGAAGGCAATCAGTTCGGAGGAGTGGCTGCGGCTGGTGAACCGGCGCAGCAGCTTCTCGACGAATCCCCGGTCCTCGAGGAAGGTCGCCTCGGGGTCCTCGCTGACCAGCAGGTAGCGACCGCGCATCGCCTGCCGGGCCCCCCGCAGCACCTCCGCCGGGTCCCCGCCCACCGCCGGCAGCCGCCGCAGCCGCGGCCCGTAGAGCGGCGGCGGCTCCTCGTCCGCCTCGGGGAAGGGCGCGATCAGCTCGACGTCGATGCAGCTCTGTTCCCCGAGCCGCCGGGCAAGCGCTTCGCGGCCGCCCTTGCCCCCTGGCGGCTCCCGCAGGAGGGCGATCGTCAGCGCCGGCGACTCGGCCGCCTTCACCTCTTCCTCGCGACCGGCGAAGGGCGAGATCTGGCGCAGCTCCTCGTCGAACGCCTCGTGCGCGTGGTCGACCGCGTCGGAGCGGTTGAAGCCCCACTTGCGGTAGCGCAGGGTCGGCGTGTGCGCGGCTTCGCCCCTGACCCCGTGCGCCGCCAGCCGCAGCACGAACTCCCAGTCCTCGTGGCCGAGGAGGATCTCCTCGCGGTAGCGCAGGCCGGCGTCGAAGACCTGCCGGTCGATCAGCGAGCAGGTGTCGCAGAAGTTGCCGTGGAAGAGCGTGTAGACGTTGTAGGGGGGCGGCTCGTAGTGGTCCTCGCGGTTGCCGAAGAACTGCAGCTTGGGGTAGACGAAGCCGACGTCCTCGCCCGCGGTGCTGAGCTGTTCGACCAGGACCTCGATCGCCTCCGGCAGCAGCTGGTTGTCGGCGTCGAGCGGCAGCACGTAGCGCCCCGAGCAGTGCTCGAGGCCGCGGTTGCGCGCTCGGCTCGGGCCGCCGTTTCGCTGCAGCCGCAGCACCGTCACGTCGTCCTGCTCCTCGAGCTCCGCGAGCACGGTGGCGGCGTCGTGCTCGGTCGAGCAGTCGTCGACGACGACGATCTCCACGTTCGGGTAGGTCTGCGCCCAGACCGAGTTGACGCACTCGCCGAGGAAGCGGGCCTGGTTGTAGTGCGGGATCAGGACCGAGACCAGCGGCTCGGTGCTGACCGGCCGATCGCGAAAGCGGAGCGGCTCGGGCAACGGCTCCGGCGCGGGCTCCGGCGCGGCCCCCTCGGCAGCGACTTCCTCGTAGATCGCCGCGTGGCCGCCGGCCATCAGCTCGAGCGAGAAGTGCTCACACGCGCGCTCACGCAGTTCCTGTCCGTGCGAGTCCTTGTAGGAGCGGTCTTCGGCCAGCTTCGCCAGCTCCTCGACGTAGCGCTCGACCGACTCGCGCGGCTCCACCAGCCCGTCGTAGTCTTCGCCCAGGAGCTCGCTGTGGCCCGGCAGCGCCGCCGCCACCACCGGCAGGCCCATCGCCATCGCCTCGAAGACGACGGCCGGGACGCCCTCGAACTCGCTGGTCAGCAGGAGCGCGTCGCAGGCCGCGTACCAGCGCTGCGGGGTGGCGGTCGGCGGGTGGATCTTCACCTGCTCGTCGAGGCTCCGGGCGGCGACACGCTCGCGCACCGCCCCCTCCAGATCGCCCTCGCCGAGCACGTGGACCTGGAAGTCGACGCCGCGGTCGCGCAGCGCCGCCGCCACCTCGACCATCAGCAACGGGTCCTTCTGCTGCACGATCCGGGCCGGGAAGAGGACGTGCAGCCGCCCGTCGTCGAGGCCCTCGACCGGCTCCACCTGCTGCGGCGAGAATTCCTCCTCGGCGTCGACGCCGATGTAGACCACCTTGATCCGCTCCGGCGGGACGCCGTATCCCTCGACCGCGGCGGCGAGGTGCTCGCTGGTGACCGAGAAGCGGTCGACCAGGTTGCCGTAGCGGGTGGTCACGTAGCGCACGTAGCCGGAGCGGTCGCGCTCCTCGACGTGCAGTTGGACGACGATGCCGGGGGCGTCGGCGATGCCGGTGATGTCGGGCAGGAGGTCGAAGCCGAGCCGCGAGTTCATCAGGTGGACGACCTGCACCTTGCGGGAGACGATGAAGTCGAGGATGAACGCCGGCATTTCCTCCGCCGCCATCAGGTCGGGGAGGACCCAGATCTCCTCGGCGTACTCGGCGACCTCGTCCAGGCGCCGGTTGGGCGAGGGCTGGGTGGTGATCAGCGAAGGGGCGAACCGCTCGCGGTCGACGAACCGGAACCAGTCGATCGTGTTCTTGTCGGTGCCCCCGAAATCGATCCAGGGGGCGAGGTAGACGATCGGAATCCTGCCTGGGGTGGCCGCGCCCACCGCCTGCACAATAATCAGTAGTCGAGGGCCTCGTCGATCCGTTCGGCCAGGCAGCGGGCGAGCTCGGCGGCACCCGGCTCGCGCAGCATCCCGACGTGCCCATAGGGCAGCTCGTGGCGCTCGACGCCCCCTTCGGCGCGGATCTCCCAGGCGAGGAAGGTGTGCTTGTCGGAGAACTCGCGGGAGACGATCAGCACCGCCTTCCCCGGCCAGGGGTCGGCGCGGTAGTCGTCGCGCGCCTTGCGGGCGGCGTCGAGGGCGCGCAGGATCGTCCGCTCCCCGGCGCCCGGCAGCGGCCGGCGCAGGCGCCATTCGAGCGCGTCGAGGAGCTTGCGGCGGGCCTCGGCGGCGGAGACGCGGCCGCGGCCGGAGGCGTGGGAGCGCAGGCGGGCGCCGAGGTCGCGGGCGGGCCGCAGGGCGAGCTCGAGCCGGCGGCGGCGCGGCAGCGACAGCGGCGGCAGCAGCCGGGGGTTGAGCCCTTCGTCGACGCCGTGGGCCCAGGCCCAGGCGAGGAACGCCGGCGCCTCGGGCGGGTCGCCGAAGCTCTGCCGCAGGTCCGGTCGCGCGGCGAGCGCGGCGAGCAGGTAGCCGTTGAGGCCGCCCGCGGCGGGCGCGAGCAGGTGGGCGCGGAGCTGGCGCCAGCCGGCCGGGGAGAGCGGGTCGTCGGGCCGGTGGCCCCGCTGCTCCCAGGCCGCCGCCATCGCCCAGTCCCAGCGCATCCCGTCGGGGGTGCGGCAGTGCCAGCTCTGGGCCGGGAGGAGCAGCCGCGGCGAGAGTTCCTCGTAGGCGTTGTTCCAGGCGAAGGCCGCGAGGTCGGCGGCGTCGTCGCCGAGCGGGTCCGGCCAGGCCGCGCGCAGGTCGTCGCGCGAGCGCCAGAACTCGTGGACGTAGCGGGAGACGCCGGGCGCGAACGGCTCGCGCAGCCAGGCGAAGAGGCGCTCGCCGCCGCCCGGCTCGGTCGGGTCCGGCACCTCCTCGCCGGCCCGGCGGGCGCGCACCGCGGCCGACTCCATCAGCTGGTCGTAGGAGACGCCGGGGATCAGCTCGGCCGGCTTCGGGCCCGGCGGGTTGGAGTCGAGGGCGACCAGCAGCGGCACTTCCTCGCCCGCGGCGCGCAGCCGCTGGGCCATCTCGTAGGCGACGGTGGCGCCGTTGCAGCGGCCGGCGAGCAGATAGGGGCCGTGGGGCTGGACCTCCCGCACCGCGCGCAGGTAGCGCTCGGCCATCGCCTCGATCCCGGTGTCGAGCGGGCGGCGGCCGTCGAGCCCGCTCGGCTGCAGGGCGTAGAAGGGCTGGTCCTCGGGCATGTGCCGCGCCAGCGGCCCGAAGCCGACGACGTTGCCGTCCCCGGCGGCGACGGCGAAGAGTGGCGGCCGCTCACCGCTCGGCTTCAGCGCGACCAGGTTCTCCCACGACTCCTGCTTGCCCGGAGTCTCCAGTGCTGCCGCCAGCGACCGCGGCGTCGAGGCCTCGAAGATCAGCGCCAGCGACAGCCGCCGGCCGGCGATCTTTTCCAGCTCTTCGAACAGGGAGACGGCCAGCAGCGAGTGGCCGCCGAGGGCGAAGAAGTCGTCCTCGACCCCCACCTGCTCGACCTCCAGCACCGCTTCGAAGGCGGCGACGACGCGGCGCTCGTGCTCGCTGCGGGGGGCGCCGCCGGCGCTTTGGCGGACCAGGTGCTCCGCCCCCGGGGCGGGGAGGGCGTCGAGGTCGAGCTTTCCGTTCACGGTCAGCGGCAGCTCCGGCAGCGCGATCCAGGCCGAGGGCACCATCGCGCTCGGCAGCCGGGCGGCGACGTGGGCCCGCAGCGCCCCCGGCTCCGGGGCATCCGTCGCCGCGGCGGTCACGTAGGCGGCCAGGGCGAGGTCGCCGGGCGCGCGCTCGAAGGGGACGACGGCGGCGTCGGCGACCTCCGGGTGGGCGCGGAGGACGTTCTCCACCTCGGCCGGCTCGACCCGGTGGCCGCGGACCTTGACCTGGCGGTCGGCGCGGCCGGCGAACTCGATCGTCCCGTCGGGGCGCCAGCGCACCAGGTCGCCGGTTAGGTAGACCCTGCCGCCGGGGACGGCGGGGTCCTCGCGAAACCGCCGCGCGGTCAGCTCGGGATCGCCGCGATAGCCGCGGCTGACGCCGTCGCCGCCGATCGCCAGCTCACCGGTCATCCCCACCGGCACCTCGCGCCCGGCGGGGTCGAGGACGCGGCAGGAGGTGCCCTGGATCGGCCGGCCGATCGGGATCGGCCCCTCGACCCGCTCGCCCGGGCGCAGCTCGTGGGTGGTGGCGAAGGTGGTGGTCTCGGTCGGGCCGTAGCCGTTGGTCAGCCGCCCCCGCGGCGGCAGCGCCGCCATGGCCCGGCGCACGTGGTCGGGAGAGAGGACGTCGCCGCCGGCGAGCACGTGGTCGACCCGCGCCAGGCAGTCCGGCCGGCGGTCGACGAGCTCGTGGAAGAGCCCGGCGGTGAGCCAAAGGACATCGACCCCGTGGCGCTCGATCGCCGCGGCGACGGCGTCGGGGGAGGGGCGGTCGCGGAGGCAGACGACGGTGCCGCCGCTCGCCAGCGGCCCCCAGAGCTCGAGCGTGGTCGCGTCGAAGGCGGGCGAGGCGGCGTGCAGCATCGCCCGCCCCGGCCCCAGCTCGGCGAAGCAGGGGTCGGCGACCAGCCGCGCGACGTTGCGGTGGGTGACCTCGACCCCCTTCGGCTCGCCGGTCGAGCCCGAGGTGTACATCACGTAGGCGAGGTCGTCGGGGTCGACGGCGACCGCGGGGATCGGCTCGGCGGCCTCGGCCTCGGCCAGCGTCAGCCCCGCGACCCCCAGCGGCAGCGGGAAGGGCTGCTGGGATTCGACGATGACCATCGCCGCCCCCGCGTCTTCGAGCGCCCGCACGACCCGCGCCGCCGGGTGCACCGGGTCGAGCGGGACGTAGGCGGCCCCGGCGAGGAGGACGCCCAGGTAAGCGACCGCCGAGCCCGCCGAGCGGTCGAGCAGGACGCCGACCCGGTCGCCGCGCTCGACCCCGCGCTGCCGCAGCGCGCCGGCGACGCCCCGCGCTCGCTGCAGCAGCTCGCCGTAGGCGATCTCCCCGGCTCCGTCGACGACGGCGACGGCGCTCGGGTCGCGCTCCGCCTGCGCCTCGACCAGGGCCCCGACCGTGGCCCCGCGGTTGGCGCTGTCGGGGCCGACGCTCCAGCGCTCGAGCTCGGCCCGTTCCTCGCCGTCGAGCAGGTCGAGCTCGGAGAGGCGGGCGTCGGGGTCCGCGACGAACTGCTCGAGCAGCCGCTGGTGGTGGCCGGCAATCCGGTCGGCATCGCCGTCGCTGAGCAGGTCCGAGTGCTCCCAGGAGAAGTTCAGGCTCCCGTCCTCGCGGGGGTTCCCGACCACGTTCAGGTCCGCCTTCGCGGTCCCGTTGTGGACGCCTTCGACGATCCTCGCCTCCAGCCCCGCCCAGCCGCCGGGCCGCCGCGGCGCGTCGTGGAAGGAGAAGAGCGTCTGGATCAGCGGCGAGCGCCCCGGGCCGCGTCGCGGCCCGATCGCGTCGACGACGGCGTCGAAGGGGGCGTCGGCGTTGGCGTAGGCCTCGATCGCCATCGCCCGCACCCGCGCCAGCAGTTCGCGCACGGTCGGGTCGCCGCCGAGGTCGCAGCGCAGGGCGACGGTGTTGACGGTCATCCCGATCAGCCGCTCGGCGAGGGGCTCGCGGCGGTTGGCTATCCCGGTCCCGATCTGCTGCCGGTCCTGTCCCGAGTAGCGCTGCAGCTGGGCGAGGAAGGCGGCGACGGAGACCATGAACAGCGTCGCCTCGCACTCCTGCCCGAGCGCCCGCATCCGCTCGACCAGCTCGGCCGGGAGCAGGCGCCGGACCAGGCCGCCGGCGAAGGACTCGCGCGGCGGCCGCGGCCGCGCCCCGGGCAGTTGCAGCAGCGGCGGCTCGGGGTCGAGCGCCTCCGCCCAGTGCTCGACCTGCCGCCGCACCGCCTCCGAGCCTCGCGCCTCCTGCTCCCAGCGCGTGTAGTCCTGGAACTGCGCCGCCGGCTCGGGCAGGTCGGCCGCCCGACCCTCGACCCGCGCCGAGTAGAGCTCGGCCAACTCGCCGGAGAGCAGCGAGAACGACCAGCCGTCGTGGACGAGGTGGTGCTCGACCTGGATCAGCCGCCAACTGCGCTCGCCGAGCCGTACCAGCGTCCAGCGGACCAGCGGCGCCGGCGTCAGCTCGATCTGCTCGCGCACCTTCGCCCGCGCCAGCCGCGCCCAGGCCGCCGGATGCTCGCCGCGCAGGTCGGCCTCCGCCAGCGGCGCCTCGAACGGTGGGTGGATGACCTGCACCGGTTCGCCGCCCCGGGTCTCGAAGGAGGTGCGGAGGATCTCGTGGCGGCGGATCAGCTCATCGAGGGAGCCGCGCAGCGCCGCCTGGTCGAGCTCGCCCTCGAGCCGGAAGATCGCCGCGAACTGGTAGGCGATCGACTCGGGGTGCATGCGGCAGAAGAGCCAGGACCGGCGCTGGGCGCCGCTGAGGGGCGCGGTCGGCTGCGGGTCGGTGCGGGTGAGGGGCGGCAGCCCGGGGGGCCGCGAGCCGCCCTGCTCGATCCGCTCGGCCAGGGCCGCCGCGGTGCGCGCTTCGAAGACGTCGCCGATGCCGAGGTCGGTGGCGAGGCGGTCGCGGAGGAGGCCGGTGAGGCGGAGCGCCAGCAGCGAGGTGCCGCCGAGGGCGAAGAAGTCCTCGCGCGGGCCGACCGACTCCAGCCGCAGGGCCTCCGCCATCGCCGCCGCGACCGGCTCCAGGCGCGGGTCCAGCGTCTCCCGCTCCGCTTCCCGCGGGGGAGCGGGGAGGGCCCTGCGGTCGATCTTGCCGCGCTCGGTCAGCGGCAGTTGCTCGATCGGGACGATCGCGGCCGGGACCATGAATTTCGGCAGCTCCGCTTCGAGGCGGGCGCGCAGCTCGGCCGAGTCGAGCTCGGCTCCCTCTCGCACGACCGCGTAGCCGATCAGCCGCTTGTGGCCGGGCACGTCCTCGCGGACCGCCACCGCCGCTTCCCGCACCTCTGGCTGAGCCGCCAGCGCCCGCTCGATCTCGCCCGGCTCGACCCGGTGCCCGGAGAGCTTCACCTGGTCGTCGGCCCGCCCGAGGAAGAGCAGCTGCCCGTCCTCGCGCCAACGGACGAGGTCGCCGGAGCGGTACATGCGACCGCCGTCGAAGGGGTTGGGGCGGAAGCGCTCGGCCGTGCGCTCGGGGTCGTTGCGGTAGCCGCGGCTGACCCCGGTCCCGCCGATCCACAGCTCGCCCGGCTCGCCGTCCGCCACTGGCTTGCCGTCTTCGTCGAGGACGTGCAGGGTGCAGCCGGGGACCGGTCGGCCGATCGGGATCGTCTCGCCGACCTCTCCAGTCACCTCGTAGGCGCAGGCGAAGATCGTCGTCTCCGTGGGGCCGTAGAGATTGAGCAGGCGGGTGTCCGGCAGGGCGGCGCGCAGCTCGCCGACCAGGGCCGGCGGCAGCACGTCGCCGCCGGCGGCAAGGACTCTGAGCCCGGCGAGCGAGGGCAGGGTGACGCGGGCCAGCTCGGCGAGCAGGCCGGGAGGGAAGATCGCCATCGTCACCCCATGCCTGACGATCACCCGCCCGATCGCGACCGGGTCGGGGTCTCCCGATGGGACGACGACCAGGCGCGCCCCGTTCAGCAGCGCCGACCAGATCTCCAGCACCGACCCGTCGAAGTCGAGCAGGGCCTTGTGGAGGACGGCATCTTCGGGGCTCGGCGACAGGTCCGAGGGCGTCCGCAGCAGGTTGACGAGGCTGGCGTGGGTGATCTCGACCGCCTTCGGGGTGCCGGTCGAGCCCGAGGTGAAGAGGATGCAGGCAAGGCGGTCGCCCCCCGGCGCCTCGGGCGGAGCGTCCGGCGCGGGCGTCGCGAGCAGCTCGTCGACGTCGAGCGAGCCGTCGCTGCCGTCGCCGACGACCAGCCGCGCCCCGGCCAGCTCGACCAGCTTCTGCCGCCGCCGCGGCGGATGGCACGGGTTCAGCGGCATGTAGCCGGCGCCGGCGCGCACCACCGCGAGGTAGGCGCAAACCGTTCGCCAGCTTCGCGGCAGGCAGACGCCGACGACGTCCTCCGGCTCGACCCCCGCCGCGGAAAGCCCCGCCGCGATTGCGCCGGCGGCCGCGTCCAGCTCCGCATAGGCCAGCCGCTTCTCGCCGTCCTCGAGCGCGATCGCATCAGGCCGCTCCGCCGCGCGCGCAGCAACGAGCTGGGAGAGGGATAGATCCAGCTCCCCGCTGCGGACAGTGGGTTCAGAATGGACGGACAGACTGATGCATCGAGGCTAACCGGTCAGCCGCTTCTTGAAACGTCTGCGTCGCCTTACAAGGGCATTGCTGTAGGCCGAAGTGCTACATTCGTAGCATGAGCGTAGAAGTTGCTTCCAGACAGTTGCGCAATGAGACCGCCGGGCTCCTGCGCAAGGTTGAAGAAGGCGAGAGGGTGGTGATTACGCGACGCGGCAAGGCGGTCGCCGATCTGGTTCCCCACCGGGAGGAGCGAGCGAGCTGGCTTGCTCCCGACGAGGTGATGGAGGTTCTCGCCAAATTCTCAGCCGATCCCGGCCTGCGCGACGATCTCGAGCGGCTCGCCGGCGACACGACCGACGACCTGGGCCCGATCCTGTGAACGACCGGCACGCCCGCGGCCTCCTCGATACCTCGGTCTTCATCGCCGCCGAGAGCGGCCGGCCACTGGGGCAAGAGGCCCTTCCCTTGGCAAGCGCGATCTCGATCGTCACTCGGGCCGAGCTGCGGGCGGGCGTCTTCGCTGCCGAGAGCATCGCGCTCCGGGATCGACGCCTCGCGACCTTCGAGGCATCGGGGCGCTTTCAGGTTCTTCCGGTCGATGAGGAAGTCGCCCGGGCGTGGGCGCAGATGCGGGCCTACCTGGCCGCGTCAGACCGGCGGGTCAACGTAAACGACGCCTGGATCGCGGCGACCGCAGCGGCGCATGAAGTCCCTGTATTCACGCAGGACGCCGATTTCGAGGCGCTCGCGGGAGTGGCCGGGCTCACCGTCGTCCCGGTTTGAGTGCGACACCTAAAACGCGTTGACGCCGATCAAGGCGGCGACGATCGCCACGCCGACCCCCATCAGGGTTCGGTTTTGAGCATCGAAGCGCGCATGAATCGCGTCGAAGCGGGCGTTGATCGAGTCGTTCATCTTGTCGAAACGGGCATTCATTTCGATCCGCAGACCCTTCACCTCGCCACGAAGTTCGCGAATGTCCCCGTCGAGGCGCGCGAAGCCGTCGTCGACCTTCTTGTTGAGGTCGTCGAGGCGTTCGTCGGTCCACCTCTCTCTGGACTCTCTCGGCATCATCACCGCCATGAGCATAACGTAATGTTTTAGCTGTAACGGGAGTTGCGCTGAAACGAAAAATTGCCGCGCCTCTTCGTGAAATTTCTGAGACTTCCGAGGCGCCAGCGCACGCCGGCGCTGATCCGCGGCAGGCCGTGGCGGAGCGCTGGGTTGGTCGAGGGGTCGGTGGCGGTGAGGTGGAGCCAGCGGCCGAGCAGCTGTTCCTTCTCCCAGTCCTCTACCTCGTTTTCACGGCTCGAGGACTCGAAGTGGTAGAGCACGGTGTCCGGGTCGTAGACGACGCGGCGGCCGGTGGTGCGGAGCTTGAGGCAGAAGTCCATGTCGTTGTAGTTGTTGGGGAAGGCGGTGCTGAAGCCGCCGACCTGGTCGAAGGCCTCGCGGGTCGTCATCAGGCAGGCGGCGGTGACGGCGAGGTAGTTCTGGGCGACGAGGACGTTGTTCGAGTAGCCGCGGAAGCCGGGCGAGAAGCCGTGGTAGATGTGGCCCGGGTAGCCGCCGTTCTCGAAGAGGATGCCGGCATGCTGGGGCCGCCCGTCTTCGAGGATCAGGCGGGCGCCGACGGCGCCGACCTCCTCCAGCGCCAGGTACATGGCCATCCGCTCGATCCAATCCGGCGCCACCACCTCCATGTCGTCGTTGAGGAGGAGGAGGCGCTCGCCGTTGCTGTGGACGACGCCGCGGTTGACCTTGGCCGAGAAGTTGAACTCCCCCTCGAAGGGGACGAGCCGGAGGCGGTCGCCGGCGATGCCGTGCAGCCGGTCCTCCAGCGCCGGGTCGAGGCCGCCGTCGGTGACGACGACGATCTCGTAGTTCTCGTAGGTGGAAGTCGCGACGATGCTGCGCAGGCAGTGCTCGACCAGGATCACCTCCTGGAAGCGCACTTCGCGCGAGCCGCCTGCGGTGGGGATGACGATGCTGACCAGCGGTTCGCGCTGCAGGCGCGGCCGCAGGTGGTAGACGCCGGGCACGTCGAGGTCGCGCTCCACCTGCGCCGGCAGGCCGATCCGCTCGCAGTGCGCCTGCACCGCCCGCGTCCCCGCTTCGAAGGCCCACGGCTTCGCCTCCTCGCCGGCGCCGGCGGTCGAGGTCTCGAGCGTGCGCCAGTGGTAGAGGACCTCGGGGATGTGCACCACCTGGCGCGCTCGCTCGGTCACCTTCAGGACCAGGTCCCAGTCCTGGGAGCCCTCGAACTCCGGGTCGAAGCCGCCGACCTCCTCGACCAGATGGCGACGCATGACGCTGAGGTGGCAGGTGTACATCTGCGTCCGCATCCGCTCCGGCGACCAGTCGGGCTTGAAGAAGGGGCCGGAGGGACGCCCGGCGCGGTCGATCTTGTCTTCGTCCGTGTAGAGGTAATCGGCTTCGGGCGAGGCGGCGATCGCGGCGGCGACCCGCTCCAGCGCCGCGGGGTCGAGCTCGTCGTCGTGGTCGAGCAGGGCGACGAACTCGCCGCGCGCCATCGCCAGACCGTCGTTGGAGGCGGCGACGATGCCGCCGTTCTCGGCCCGGCGCTCGACCCGGACGCGATCGTCCTCGCGCTGCGCCCGTTCCAGCATCGCCACCACGTGCGGCTCGGTCGAGCAGTCGTCGACCAGGCAGAGCTCCCAGTCGCCGAAGCTCTGGCTGCGAACCGACCGCAGCATCGCCGCGAGGACGTCGGCGGGCGTGTCGAAGACCGGGGTGAGGATCGAGAAGAGCGGCATCGCCTCAGGCGCTGCGGCCGAGCAGGCGCTTCAAGGCCGACTTGACCGAGCTCGGCAGCAGGGACCGCAGGCGCGCGGCGACCATCAGCAGCGGCGCCGCCCCGCCCTCGATCTCGGCGATCCGCCCGCGCAGGGCGCCCATTTCCGCCTCTTTGCCGACCAGCAGGTCGCGCAGCCGCAGGACCTCCTCGCGGGCCTGCGCCAGCTCCGCCCGCAGCTCGGCGACCTCGTCACTCCCGCCGACGGTCGAATCGGGCCGGGTAGAAGTAGCCTGCTCCGCCATGTCCGCCGAGTCTATCCGCACTCGGGGCAGGGGCTTGGGCGGTGGCTGATGCCGTAAAGCTGCTTGCGGTCCTGGCTCTGCACCTGGCCCTCACGGGCCTGCCGATCGCCGCCGCGATGCTCGCCGGTGCCGCGCTGGGGGTGCGCCGGGCGCCGCTGTTGATTGTGATCGGCCTGGCGGCGAGCGGCCTCGTCGCGATCCTCGCCTTCTGGGCCTTCTACGCCTCGGCCCTGCTCGGCCGCAGCTTCACCTACCTGGTCCCGCTCGGCTCGCTGCTGCTGATCGCGGTCTGCCTGCGCGGCGGCCGCGTCCCGCGCGGCCTGTTGCGGGAGCTGGCGACGCCGCTCGGCCTCTGGGCGCTCGGCTCGGCCTTCCTCCTCTTCCTCGGCTTCCTCCACGGCGGCACCGCCGACCCGCTGGGGATGGCGTCGACGCGCTTCTCCAGCCAGCTCCCCTCCGACAACCTGATGCCCGGCTGGTTCGCGGACTACTTCTATGTCTTCAGCCACCACGGCACGCCGACGCCCTTCCCCGGCGAGTGGTTCTCCAGCGACCGCCCGCCGCTGCAGGTCGGCTACCTGCTGGCCGAGCACAGCTTCGGCTGGGACCACACCGGCCTCCACACCGAGACGGTCGGGCTGGTCGTGCAGCAGCTCTGGATCATCGGCCTCTGGGCGCTGCTGCTCGCCGCCGGGGTCGGCCGGCGCGCCCGCGGCCTGACGATGGCCGCCGTCCTGGTCAGCGACCTCGTCATCGTCAACGGCTTCTTCGTCTGGCCGAAGCTGCTCCCCGTCGCCTTCCTGCTCGCCGCTGTGGCGCTGCTGCTGGCGCCGGGGTGGGCCGAGCTGCGCCGTGGCTGGCGCGGGGGAGCGCTGGTCGGCGGGCTGGTTTCGCTGGCGCTGCTCGCCCATGGAGCGAGCGTCTTCGGGCTGGTGCCGCTGGCGGTCTTCGCCGTCGCCGCCGGCCTGCCCAACCGGCGCTGGGTCGGCGCCGCGCTGGCGGCCGGCGCCGTCCTGCTGCTCCCCTGGGCGGGCTACCAGCACTTCGTCGAACCGCCCGGCAACCGGCTGACCAAGTGGATGCTGGGGAACGTCCAGTCGATCGACGACCGCGGCACCCTGGAGACGATCGCCGACAGCTATCGCGAAGCCGGGGTCGGCGGCACCCTGGAAAACAAGTGGCGCAACGTCGAGACGATGGCCGGCGGCACGCCCGGCTGGGACCGGGTCGAACACGCCGCCGACAACCTCGGCAGCGGCGACTGGGACGGGGCGATCGTCGAAGCGCGGTGGCTGTTCTTCTTCTGCCTCTTCCCCTCGCTGGGCCTGTTGCTGCTGGCGCCGGTGGCAATGGTCGTGGCGCGCCTGCGCGGTCACCCCGGCGGCCGCGAGTGGCGCCTCTCGCTGCTCTGCTGGGCTGCCGTCCTCGCCGGTTGCGTGGCCTGGGGCCTGCTGATGTTCGGCGGGCCGGAATCGAACGCCTCGATCCACGTCGGCAGCCTCCTGATCCCGCTGCTGGCACTCGCCGCCTGTGTGCTCGGGCTCTACGCGGCGCTGCCGCGCTTCGCCCTCTGGTGGGTCGGCCTCTCGATCCTCTCCACGCTCCTTCTCTACGCGCCGGCGCTGACGCCGCCAGCCGGGAGCGCCTACTCCTTCTGGGCCGGGGCGCTGGCCGCGGCGGCGCTGGCGGGCTTCGTCGCCCTCGCCTTCCGGGGGGCCGGCGCCTCCGAACCTGCGAATACACTCGCGCGCTGATGGCGTGGACCAGGCGCAACGCCCCCCTCGTCCTTCTGGGCGTGGCGCTGCTGACGTCCGGCGTGATGCTGCTCGCGCTCACCCGCGACCTCACCTTCTTCCAGGACACCTGGGACTTCCTGATCAACCGGCGCGACCTCACCGTCGACAACCTGCTGCGCCCGCACAACGAGCACATCGTCCTGATCCCGGTCTCGATCGAGCTCTTCTTCCTCCACGTCTTCGGGATGAGCTCGGCGCTGCCCGAATACCTGCTGCTGATCGCGATGACGCTGGTCGCGGCGGTGCTCTTCTTCGTCTACGCGCGGCGTCGGGTCGGGCCCTGGCTGGCGCTGATGGGGACGGCGCTGCTGCTCTTCATCGGTCCCGCCTGGTCGGACCTGCTCTGGCCCTTCGAGCTCGCCTTCATCGGCTCGGTCCTCTTCGGCCTGGCGATGCTGCTGGCGCTCGACCGCGACGACACCAGGGGCGACGTCCTCGCCGGCGTCTTCCTCGCGATCGCCGCCGGCTTCTCGAGCCTCGGGATCGCGTTCATGGCGGCGGCCGCGGTCAACCTCTTCCAGCGGCGTGGCGAGCGCGGGCTGCGGCGCGCCTGGTTCGTCGCCGTCCCGGTCCTGCTCTTCGGCCTCTGGTACCTGGGTTGGGGGCACGACGCCGAAAGCCACCTCTCGCTGCGCAACGTCCTCGACTCACCCCGCTACGTGATCGAAGGGATGGCGGTCTCGCTGGAGTCGCTGCTGGGGCTGAGCCAGGCGCCGATCGAAGGGCCGCCGGTGACCGTGCTCGACTGGGGCGAACCGCTGCTGATCGGGGCAATCGCCCTCGTCGTCGTCCAGCAGATCCGCCGCCCGGGCTTCTCGCCCGGCTTCTGGCCGGTGCTGGCGGCGACCGCGACCAACTGGTTCCTCACCGCCTTCAACTACATCCCGGGACGCGAGCCGAGCACCGGCCGCTACATGTACGCGGCAGCGGCCTTCACCCTGCTGCTGGCGGTGGAGCTGCTGCGCGACGTCCGCTTCAGCCGCAGGACGCTGACGATCATGGGGGTGGTTACGGTCGCCGCGGTCGCCTCCAACATCCACTTCTTCAAGGACGGCAGCGATTGGCTGAAAAATCAATCGGTGTTGACGAGGGCCGACCTCGCCGGGATCGAGATCTCCCGCAAGCACGTCGCCCCGGAATTCGAGCTCTCGCCCGCCATCGCCGGCACGCCCTCGCTGATCGACGTCTTCGCCGGTCCCTACCTCGAAGCCGAAGGCGAATTCGGCTCCCCCGCCTACACGCCGCAGGAGCTGGCGGCAGCTCCCGAGCCCGGACGGCGATCGGCCGACGTGGTGATCTCCCAGGCCCTGCCGCTGAAGACCAGCACCAGCGCCGGCGCCGAACGACCCGGCCAGGGATGCGCCCTCGGCGGCGGCCCCGGCGGTCCCGAAGACACGACCCTGGAACCCGGCGTGACGAAGATCCTCGCCGAGCCCGGCCCGCAGGTCTCGATCGACCTCGCCCGCTTCGCCGCGGGCGAATACCCGGTGCAGACCGCGGGCGCCGCCGGCGACTCGACCACCCTGCTGACGATCCCCCGCGACGGCTCCACCGTCCCCTGGCGGGTCCGCATCGAAGCCCAGCAGCCGGTCTACGTCTGCCCCTGAGCGGCTAGAGGTCCTCGGCGATCCGCGGCGCCTCGCGGTTGAAGATCCAGGCGCCGTAGGCGCAGACGGCGAGGAAGATGAAGGCCGCCGGCAGCAGGTGCAGCCAGCCGCCGGCGACCTCGGTCGCGGTCGGCGCTTCGGGTTCGAGCACCCAGACGCGGATCTGCTGGAAGATCGGCGCCAGCGGGTTGATCATCAGCAGCTTCTCGGTGGTGGGGTTGTTCAGGGCTTCGATCGGATAGAGGATCGGCGTCACGTAGAAGAGGACCTGGGCGGCGACGATCCAGATGATCGCGACGTCGCGGAAGCGGACGTAGAGCGCTGAGAGCGCCATGCTGATCGCGGCGGTGAAGACCAGCAGCAGCAGGATCGCCACCGGGAAGAGCAGCCAGGTCCACTTCGGGTCGACGCCGAAGGCGAGGATGAAGACGACGACGATCACCAGGTTGGCGGCGAAGTTGAAGAGGCCGGTGAGGACCGGGGCGAGCGGGATCACCAGGCGCGGGAACTGGGTCTTGCGGACGATCGCCTCCTGGGTCACGACCGAGGAGACCGCGTTGCTGGTCGCTTCCTGGAAGAAGGTGAAGACGACGATCCCGAGCAGCAGCATCACCGGGTAGAACTCGGCTTCCTTGCTGCCGATTTTGAAGATCTTGGTGAAGACGAAGAGGAGGACGCCGAAGAAGGCCAGCGGCCTGATCAGCGACCAGAGGTAGCCGAGGACGGTGCCGAAGTAGACCCGCTTGAACTCGGTCACCGACATCAGCCAGAGCAGGTCGAAGAAGCGGCGCGAGCCGCCGCCGAGGGCGGAGGGGCCGCGCACCTCGCGCAGCGGCAGGGGGCGGGAGGGCGCGTTCATCCCCGGCCCTCCCGGGGCTCGACCACGGCGCTGATCTCGTGCGGGAGGGCGACGACGCCGCGCGAGTGCGAATCGCCGCCGAAGACGACGAAGTCGGTCGCGTTGTGGACGTAGAGGGCGACGCCGCCGTCGACCCGGTTGACGCCGCAGTGGAGGAAGTAGCGGCCGGGGCTGAGCGGGTTCTCGACCTCCGCCTCGATCCGCACCCGCCGTCCGGGCTCCAGCTCGTGCGTCCCCTCGGGGGTGACGACCGCCTCGGTGCCGAACTGGAAGACCCCGACGCCCTCGGCGTTGGCGAGGATGAAGCCGACGCCGACGCCGGGGCTCTGCCGGGTCGCCTCCAGCTCGACCCGGAGCCGGATCGGCGTCCCCTGCTCGACGTTGCCGACCCGCTCGCCGGCGCCGTCCTCGATCCAGGCGTCGAGCAGGCGCACTTCGTCGCCCTCGGAGGTGGGGCCGGCGCCGACGTCGCTGCCGCGTTCGAAGTTGAGGCGGGTGTAGCGGCGCCCGACCTCGGCCGGGTCGCCGATGTAGGAGATGTGGCCGCCGTCGATCAGCATCGCCCGGTGGCAGTACTCCTCCACCGTCGACATCTCGTGGGTGACGAGGATGATCGTCTTGCCCGCCGCTTTCATCTCGTAGAAGGCGTCGGCGCACTTCTGCTGGAAGTTGGCGTCGCCGACCGCCAGCACCTCGTCGATCAGGAGGACGTCGGCGTCGACCTCCAGCATCAGCGAGAAGGCGAGCCGCACCAGCATCCCCGAGGAGTAGTTCTTCAGCTTCAGGTCGACGAACTCCTCGAGCTCGGCGAAGGCGACGACGGCGTCGAGACGGTCGCGCGTCTGCTGCGGGGTCAGCCCCATCATCACCCCGTTGAGGACGACGTTCTCGCGCGCGCTCAGCTCCGGGTTGAAGCCGACCCCGAGCTCGATGAAGGGGGCGAGGCGCCCGGCCATCCGGATCGTCCCCGCGTCGGCGCGGTAGATGCTCGCCAGCAGCTTCAGCAGGGTGCTCTTGCCGGAGCCGTTGCGGCCGACGATGCCGAAGAACTCGCCCTGGTGGACGTCGAAGGAGACGCCGTCGAGCGCCCGCAGCTCGCGGAAGTCGCGGCTGGCGAAGGGGTGGACGATCCGCTCTTTGAAGGAGTCGACCCGGTGGGTGGGGATGCGGAACGCCTTCTTCAGGTCCCGCGCCTCGATCGCGATCGGCGCGTTCTCGACCGCCGGCCCCTTGGGCGCGTCGGTGGTGGCGACGTCGGCGGCCATCGGCCGGAACGGTAATGCTTCCGTCCATGCCCGAGGGCGCCCCCGTCGCGGTCGTGGTTCCGAGCTGGAACAGCGCCCGCCTTCTCCCCGACTGCCTCGGCTCGCTGCGGGAGCAGGGCCTGCCGCTGGAGCTGATGGTCGTCGACAACGGCTCCAGCGACGGCTCGGTCGCCTACCTGGAGCGCGAGGGGTGTCCCCACCTGGCGCTGCCGCAGAACCTCGGCTTCGCGCGGGCGATGAACCTCGGCGCCGCGCAGACGCGGGCCGAGACGGTGCTGGCGCTGAACGCCGACACCGTGGTCGAGCCGGGCGCGGTGCGGACGCTGCTGGACGCGCTCGAGGCCGATCCCTCCCTGGCCGGAGTGCAGCCGCGGATCCTGCAGACGGAGGAGGGGGCCAACCCCGACTCGGCCCGCCTCTACAGCGCTGGGCAGGCGCTGACGCGCGACGGCCGCGCCTTCGAGCTGGGGGCAGGGGAGGCGCAGTCGCGGCAGTGGCTCGCCGGGCGCGAGGTCTTTGGCGTCTGCGGCGCCGCCTGCCTGCTGCGGCGAGAGCTGTTCGAGCGGCTCGGCGGCTACGACGAGCGCTACTTCTCCTTCTACGAGGACGTCGACCTGAACCTGCGGGCGCAGATCGCCGGCTGGCGCTTCGCCTACGTCCCCGAGGCGGCCGTCTGGCACCTCGGCAACGCCTCCTGGATGGCCGAGGCGCCACGCCCGAGCGCCTGGAACGCCCGCCTCGTCGCCCGCAACCGGATCGCGACCCAGGCCAAGTTCGTGCCGGCGCGCTCGCTGCCGCGCATCCTCGCGGTAGAGGCCACGGCCCTGGCCCGCGCCGCCCGCCAGGGCCGTTTCCGCGCCACCCTGCGCGGAAAGCTCGAAGGCCTGCGCCTGCTCCCGGCGATGCTCCGCGACCGCAAACGGCTGGCACGCGAGGGCGACCTCGGCCGCGCTAGGGAGTGGCTCGGCGCTGCTTCCGCAGCGCCAGCGCCTCGCGGGCGCTGAGGTCGAGCAGGGGCGCGCCGTCGGCGTTACGCGGCTCCAAGTCGGCGGCGTCGCGCCAGCCGCGTAGGCGGCCCTTCAGTCCCGCCGCGGTGCGGTCCTTCAGCAACTGGCCGGCGCAGAGCGCGCCCTCGCAGGCGAGGGCGCGCAGGGCCAGGTGGGGGCTGCGCATGACGCCGTAGCGGCGCAGCATGTAGCCGCGGCTCCAGCCGGTCCAGCCGTACTTGCGGGCGCTGGCGGCGCCAAGGCTGGCCGAGTAGGCGTGCAGCGCCCGCGCCTCCGGCGCCAGAGCGCAGCGGCCGCCGCGGGCGGCGAGGCGCAGGGCCAGGTCGAGGTCCTCGTAGTAAAGGAAGACCCGCTCGTCGAAGCCGCCGACCGCCTCGAAGGCCGCGCGGCGGTAGAGGGCGGCGCCGCCGGTCGGGCCGAGGGGCGGCGCCGCGGTTGCGGCGGTCTCAGCCGGCTTCCCGTGCAGGTAGTCGAAGCCCATCAGGGTCGAATCGGCGACGACGCCGGCGGAGTCGATCAGCTCCGGGGAGCGTTCTTGCAGCAGCACCCCGGCGACCGAGTCAATCCCCTCGCCCAGCCCCTCCAGCAGTGCCTCGACGAAGCGCGGCTGCGGCACCGCGTCGTTGTTGAGCAGGATTACCGGGTCGCCCGGCACCGCCGCCACCGCCCGGTTGATCGCCCGCCCGAAGCCGAGGTTCTCGCCCAGCTCGACCACCTTCACGTCGGGAAGCTCTCGCCGCGCGACCTCCACCGAGTCGTCGCTGGAGCCGTTGTCGGCCAGCACCACCTCGACCGGCTGCGTCTGCTCGCCGAGCCCGCGCAGGACCCCGCCGAGACGGTCCGCGCCGTTGAAGTTGGGGATGTAAATCGCTGCTGACACCAGTCTTTTCGCCGCTCGGTAGGGTTGCAGCCTCGCATGGAGCCCTTGAAGGGACTGATCCTCTCCGGCGGTGCGGGCACGCGCTTGCGCCCGATCACCCACACCTCGGCCAAGCAGCTGGTGCCGGTCGCCAACAAGCCCGTGCTCTTCTACGGGATCGAGGCGCTGGTCGACGCGGGGGTGAAGGAGATCGGGATCATCATCGCGCCGGAGACCGGCGAGGAGATCCGCGAGGCGGCCGGCGACGGCTCCAAGTTCGGCGCCGAGATCACCTACATCGTCCAAGACAAACCTGCCGGCCTCGCCCATGCGGTGCTGACCGCGGAGGACTTCATCGGCGGCTCGCCCTTCGTCATGTACCTCGGCGACAACCTCCTGCGCGACGGCCTGCGCGGCCTCGTCTCCGCCTTCACCGAGCACGAGCCCGACGCGCTGATCCTGCTGACCCCGGTCGACGACCCGCAGTCCTACGGCGTCGCCGAGCTCGACGGCGAGGAGATCGTGCGCCTGATCGAGAAGCCGAAAGACCCGCCCTCGAACCTGGCCCTGGTCGGCGTCTACCTCTTCAGCCAGCTGATCTTCGACGCCGCCCGCTCGCTGGAGCCGTCTTGGCGCGGCGAGCTGGAGATCACCGAGGCGATCCAGAAGCTGATCGACGACGGCCGCACGGTCCGCTCCGAGGTCGTGCGCGGCTGGTGGAAGGACACCGGCCAGCTCGCCGACATGCTCGAGGCCAACCGCCTCGTCCTGGAGGAGCTGGTGACCGCGATCGAGGGCGAGGTCGACGAGGCCTCCAAGGTTGAGGGCCGGGTCGTCATCGGCCCCGGCGCCAGGCTCGAGCGCGCGGTCGTCCGTGGCCCCGCCGTGATCGGCGCCGGCGCCCACATAGAGGACGCCTTCATCGGCCCCTACACCTCGATCGGCGACGACGTCCACGTCCGCCGCTCCGAAGTCGAGAACTCGATCGTCCTCTCCGGCTCGGTGGTCGAGGACCTCGGTACCCGCATGGAGGCGAGCCTGCTCGGCAAGGAAGTGAAGCTGACCCGCAGGGAGGGCATGCCGCAGACCCTGCAGCTCCTGGTCGGCGACCGCTCCGAGATCAAACTCGTCTAAAGCCTCCTGCTAAATTCAGTCCGCGGACTAAATTTACTTCAGGGAGTTAAGCACTATGAAGCAGCTGGAGTTCAAGAATCCCTACCGGCCGGGTGCAGGCCATATGCCACCCCACCTCGCCGGACGCGAGCGCGAGTACGAGGAGTTCGACCAGCTCCTCAAACAAGACGAGATCCTCAACAACGTCGTCCTCACCGGCCTGAGGGGCGTGGGGAAGACGGTCCTTCTCGAGACCTTCAAACCGCGGGCGGTGGAAAAGGGATGGTTCTGGGTCAGTGCCGATCTGTCCGAGTCGGCCAGCATCAGCGAGACCGCGCTGGCCCAGCGACTGCTCGCGGACCTGTCCTTGATCACCTCCTCGATCACGGTCAAGGAGGTCAGCACCGGCGTGGGGTTCAGTGCTCCTCCCCCGGCCGAAGAGGTCCCGCTGTCCCACAGCGCTCTGACCAGCGTCTACGAAAACACTCCGGGCCTGGTCTCCGATCGGATCAAGGCGACGCTGGAATTTGCCTGGGAGCACCTGCGGGAGCAGGGCAGGCAGAAGGTCATCTTCGCCTATGACGAGGCGCAGAACCTCTCGGATCACGCGGGCAAGGAACAGTTCCCTCTTTCCGTCCTGCTCGACGTCTTCCAGTCGATTCAGAGGAAAGGAATCCCGTTCATGTTGGTGCTGGCGGGGCTGCCCACCCTGTTCCCGAAACTGGTGGACGCCAGGACCTACGCCGAGCGCATGTTCCGCGTGATGACGCTGAACAAACTCAACTCTGGCGAGAGCCGGGAAGCGATCCTGAAGCCGATCGAGGTTGCCGACTGCCCACTCAGACTCAGCGACGACTCGGTGGAAATCATCATCTACGAGTCGGGCGGCTACCCCTACTTCATCCAGTTCATCTGCCGGGAGGTCTTCGACGTCTTCATCCAGCAGAACGAACAGGGTGAGGTCGGCACGGTGCCGATCGAGGCGATCCAGCAGAAGCTCGACGCCGACTTCTTCGCGGGTCGGTGGGCGCGAATCACCGATCGACAGAAAGAACTGCTTTTGGTCATTGCTCACCTGGACGAACCAGACGAGGAATTCACGATCCAGGAACTGGTCGAGAAGTCGAAGGAGATGCTGGAAAAGTCCTTCTCGTCGAGCCACGCCAATCAGATGCTCGCGAGCCTGGCCGAAAGAGGAATGATCTACAAGAACCGTGTCGGCAAGTACTCCTTTGCGGTGCCGCTTCTCGGCCGCTTCATCAGGCGCACGCAGGACGGCGGCTTGTCGGGATAGTTAGCCTGCTGCCCGTGCAAATGCCACCCCTCTCGAGATGAAGCTGCTGGTCACCGGAGCGGCCGGGATGCTGGGCCACGACGTGATGCTCGCGGCCGGCAACGCCGGGCACGACGTGGTCGGGTTCGGGCGGGCCGAGCTCGACGTCACCAACCCCGAGGCGCTGGAGCGGCGGTTCGAGCTCGAGCGGCCCGACGTCGTCGTCAACTGCGCCGCCTGGACCGACGTCGACGGGGCCGAGACGGCGGAGGAGGCGGCCTTCGCGATCAACGGCAAAGGCGCCGGCAACGTCGCCGCCGCGGCGAACGTGATCGAAGCCCGCGTCGTCCACGTCTCCACCGACTACGTCTTCGACGGCGCCAAAGGGGCGCCGTACGTGGAGAGCGACCAGCCGGCGCCGCTCTCGGCCTACGGCCGCACCAAGCTGGCCGGGGAGGAGGCGGTCGCCGCCGCCAACAAGCGCCACTTCATCGTCCGCTCCGCCGGCCTCTTCGGGATCGGCGGCCGCAATTTCGTCGACACGATGCTGCGGCTGTCGGAGGCCCAGAACGAGGTCACCGTGGTCCGCGACCAGGTCGGCTCGCCCACCTACACCTGGCACCTCGCCTACGGCATCGTCCGCCTGATCGAGGGGATCGAGTACGGCATCCACCACATGGCGGCGAGCGGGCAGTGCTCCTGGTACGAGTTCGCCCGCGAGATCTTCGAGCAAGCCAAAGTCGAGTGCCGCGTGTTCTCGATCACGACCGAGGAATTCGGCGCCGCGGCGCCGCGGCCGGCCTTCTCGGCCCTGGTCAGCCAGCGCGAGCACGCGATCCGGCTCCCCAGCTGGCAGGACGGTTTGGTTGGCTATCTCGCCCAACGACAAGCGGAGGCAGCAAGCGAATGAGGCTTTTGGTTACCGGAGCGGCAGGGTTCATCGGCTCCACCTACGTGCGGCTGGTCGGCGGCGAGCACGACGTCGTCGTCCTCGACAAGCTCACCTACGCGGGGCGTCGCGAGAACCTGCCCGAGGGGACGAACCTCGTCGAGGGGGCGATCGAGGACCCGGCGGTCGTTCGCGAAGCGATGCAGGGCGTCGACGCCGTCGTCAACTTCGCCGCCGAGTCCCACGTCGACCGCTCGATCGACGACCAGGAAGCCTTCGCCCGCACCCACGTGGTCGGCACCGGCACTCTGCTCGACGCCGCCCGCGAGCGGGGGATCGAGCGCTACCTGCAGGTGTCCACCGACGAGGTCTACGGCTCGATCGACTCCGGCTCCTTCACCGAGACCTCGCCGCTCGACCCCTCCTCGCCCTACTCGGCGACCAAGGCGGCCGGCGACCTGCTCGTCTCCGCCCACTGGCACACCTATGGCATCGACGCCTCGATCGTCCGCGGCTCCAACAACTACGGCCCGCGCCAGTACCCGGAGAAGCTGATCCCGCTGATGGTGCTGAACGCGCTCCACGGCGACTCGCTGCCGGTCTACGGCGACGGCAAGCAGGTCCGCAATTGGCTCTACGTCGAGGACTTCTGCGCGGGCATCCACACCGTCCTGACCAAGGGCAAGGCCGGCGAGGCCTACAACGTCGGCGGTCCCGACGAGTGCGAGAACATCGAGGTCGTCAAGCGGGTGATCGAGCTGACCGGCGGCGACGAGTCGCAGATCGAGTACGTCAAAGACCGCCCCGGCCACGACCGTCGCTACTCGCTCTCCTCGGCGAAGCTGAAGGAGCAGCTCGGCTGGGAGGCGCAGGTCCACTTCGCCGAGGGCCTCGAGCGGACCGTGCAGTGGTACCGCGACAACGAGGACTGGTGGGGCCCGATCCGCTCCGGCGAGTACCGCGAGTACTACGAAAAGCAGTACGGCAAGGCGCTGGGCTAGTGGCCGAGCGGCTGGAGACGAAGCTCGACGGCGTCGTCCTGGTCGAGCCGGTGGTCCACGGCGACGAGCGCGGCTTCATGGTCGAGTCCTACAGCCGCGACGCCTGGCGCCGGCTCGGGGTCGACGTCGACTTCGTCCAGCACAACCACTCGCGCTCGCGCAAAGGGACGCTGCGCGGCATCCACTTCCAGACCGAGCCCGGCCAAGCGAAGCTGGTCCGCTGCGCCCGCGGCGAGATCCTCGACGTCGCCGTCGACCTCCGCCGCGGCTCGCCCACCTACGGCCAGTGGGAGGCGCACGTGCTCGATGACGTCAAGCACCGCCAGCTCTTCGTCCCGGTCGGCTTCGGCCACGGCTTCGCCGTCCTCTCAGACGAAGCCGACGTCGCCTACCAGGTCTCCAGCTACTACGACCCCGCGACCGAGAAGGGGATCGCCTGGGACGACCCCGACGTAGGGGTGGACTGGCAGGTCTCGGAGCCCCTGCTCAGCGGGCGCGACAAACAGGCGCCGCGCCTGAGCGAGGTCGCCGACTCGCTCCCGTTCTAATGAAGTGTCGCTTTAGTGGCCATATAGGCGACTAAAGCGACACGCTACGGCCGCGGGCGGCCGCCCGTGAGGGCGATGAAGGAGTGCCAGGCGGGCTTCGGGTGGAAGCGGACGCCTTCGCGGAAGAGGCCGACCGAGTCGCAGAAGCTGCAGGAGCCCTTCTGGTCCTTCCAGGAGAACCAGTAGACCTGCTTGAGGTCGAGTTTGTTGCGGTTTTCCAGCAGGTAGCCGTAGGAGGCCTTCAGCTGTTTGACCTGGCCCCTCGGTCCCTGCTCGAAGGCGACCTGCTCGAAGTCGTTCTGCGAGCCCCAGCCCATCTCAGTGATGTAGAGGGGGACGCGGTCGTGGTTCTCGACCGTGACTTCGTGCAGCGCTTCGGTCATTTCTTCGAGGTCTTCGGCGAAGGCCGCGTACGGGTGCAGGGCGACCCCGTCGAAGTAGCTCTTGATCCCGGGGCTGCGGTAGATCGTTTCGAGGAATTTGGTCGCCGGCATCCCTTTGGCGCCCTTCGCGGTCGGTTCGCCGAAGAGGCCGGAGAGGAGCACTTTCGCCCCCGGGTCGACCCGTTTGATCGCCGGCGAGGAGACCCTCAGCAGCTTCACGTAGCGCTGCGGCGAGGCGGGGTAGGCGAAGTAGAAGAAGTTGGCCTCGTTCCAGACCTGCCAGGTGCGGATCGGCAGCGGGTGGGCGATTTCCGACACTTCCGGTTCGTACGGCACACCGACACCGCCCGTCGCGCCGGGCGCGTGCTGGGCCCAGAATTCGCCGCCGGGCCCGTAGCGCCTGACGGCGGCTTCGAGGAAGGCGGCCCAGGCCTGTTTCGCCCGGGGGCTGTTGACCGGCAGGGTCGTGTACTTGGGGGCGATCCAGGACGGCGTGCCGTAGATGAACGGCAGGACCCTGAGCCCGTGGCGGGCGGCGACTTCGACGACCGGGTCGAAGGCGGCCCAGTTGTAGCCGCCCCTGGGGGTCGGCTGGATCGCGAGCCAGGGCAGCGGCCAGCGCACGGTTTCGATCCCGCCCGCCTTCATATAGCGGGCGTCTTCGTCGGTCAGCGTCCCCTGCGGGTCGATCCCGAAGAACCCCTTCGGCGCCGGGACCGTCGGCTTCGCGGCACCGGGCTGCGCGCCGGCGACGAGGGCGACGATCAGGCAGGCGCAGAGGAGAGCGGCGGCGAGGAGGCGCTTCATCGAGTAGGGAAAGGTAGCGAGCCGGGAGGCGCGGAATGTTTCGATTCCTTCACCTGCAAGCGGAAGAACTCGAAGCGGAGGTCGTCGCCGGCGCCGGTGACGGCGATCGTCCGCGCCTGCGGCACCGGCGAGAACGGCCCGGGCGCGGCGAAGGCTCCGCGGCCGCGCAGGAGCAGCCCGTCGCCGGCGGTTTCCGGGATCAGCCGGTAGCTCTGGCTGCCGTTGACGACGAGCCGTCGCACCCGGGCGTGGAAGAGGGCGGTCGAGATCCGTTCCAAGCCGCCGACCCCGGCGCCGTCGATGCGGACGAAGACGGCTTCGCCCCGGCGCGGTGCGGGCACCTCGACCGCCTCGCCTTCGCCGGCTTCCGCGCTCCCCGCCGGCCGCGGCTCCCCGCAGCGATCGGGCACCCGCCCCAGCACCTGCCAGCGCTCGGTCGTGTGCAGAGGAGCGAAGTTGCAGAGGACCGCCCGCTGCTGTTCGGGCGGGTCCCAGCCGGGGAAGCGGCTGTCGAGGTCCTGGGTCGGGAACTCGGGGAGGACGAGCAGCGGGTTCTCGCGCAGGATCCGTTCCGGCCCTTCGGGATCTTCGACCGCTTCGGCGTTGAGGCGGTCAAGGCCGGCGGTGTAGGCGCTGTAGTTCTGGAAGACCGGCAGGGGGTCCCAGTCGAGCTCGTAGGCCCAGGCGACGCCCGCCTCCCACGGTTCGATCGCGACCGTGCGCCCTCGCAGCGCCGCCCGCGTCGCCGGGTCGAGGCGGTAGGTCGCCTTCATCCCTGCCCGCCCGGCGGCGATCAGGTCGGCGCGGCGGCCGGGGCTGAAGAGGTTGCGCACCTGTTCGCCCGCGTCGCGGACGTTGGCGACCGGGTCCAGGTTCGTCGGCGTGTCCGAGGTCCGCACCGGCAGCCCGACGACGGCGATCGCCGTCGCGCCCACCAGCAGCCACGGCCACCGCGCCCGCGTCCAGGGGATCGCGATCCAGAGCACGCAGGCGGTCGAGAAGTAGAGGCTGAGGTGGCCGGCGTCGGTCCGCACCACGCCCTCCTTGAAGACGGTGAAGGCGGCGATCGCCATCAGCAGTGCGCCGCAGATCAACGCTCGCCTGTCGCGGAAGCGCCCGGCGGCGCAGGCGACGACGAGGGCGATGGCGCTCACCGCGGCAGCGATCGAGGCGACGACCACCTTCCAGTGGGCGACTTCGACTTCGCGGATCATCGCGCCGCTGTAGCCGGAGACGATCTCCCGCGTGTTGCCGAGGAAGTCGGGGATCGCACCCAGGCTTTGCCCGCTGAGCAGCCACAGTGCCAGCAGCTCGACCGCGAAGAGGGCAACGTAGGCGCCGATCCGCCACCGGCTCGCCCTAGCCCCGATCAGCGCCAGGAGGAAGATCGCGAAGACGATCGGGCCGGTCGAGAGCTTGACCATCGCCTCGATCGCGGCGAACGTTGCGCCTCCGATGATGATCGCGTCGAGCGCCCGCACCGGCCGCTCCTCCTCCAGCAGCGCCAGCGCCGCGATCACCGCCAGCAGCAGCGCCTGCTCGAGCGGCGGCAGCGCCCCGATCAGCCCGAAGGCGAGGACCGCGCCGAGCAGCAGCGGCATAGCCCGCCCCAACGCCCAGACAAGGGCGATGCAGAAGCCGACGTAGACGGCGGCGGTGAAGAGGAAGGCGAGGACGCCGAGCTGCGAGTACCAGATGTAGGGGCTCTGTAGGAAGCCGAGCGGCCCGTAGGAGAAGACGATCTCGCGGCCGAACTGGAGGCCGTCGTGGGCGCCCATCGCCAGGCCGGCGTTCCAGCTCGGGTCGAGGCCGGGACCCGGTGCGTTCATCCCCACCCGCCAGGCGAGCAGTGCGACGACGCCGCCCGCCAGCGCAGTCGCCCTCAACGAGGGGGAGGGGGCGAGCAACCGCTTGATCCGGGGAGGCACAGGCCGGGGGAGGATCTCAGTCGCGCCCGCGGACAGTGGTGATCGCGAGGCTGGTGGCGAGCTTGGCGCCGATCCCCGCGTAGACCGCCGCGTTCAGCAGCGGGTGGCGCTCGGGCGCGTCGAAGCGGCGGTAGAAGCGCGCCATGCCGCGGTGGAAGGCGATCTCCTGCCGTGCCGCCCGCCGCCGTGCGCTGGAGCCGCCCTTGACGTGCAGCGCGACCCCGGCCGGCTCGTAGAAGACCTTCCAGCCGGCGTCCCAGAAGCGATGACACCAGTCGAGGTCCTCCATGTAGAGCCAGTAGCCCTCGTCGAGCAGCCCCACCTGGCGCACCGCCGCGGTCCGGCAGAGCATGAAGGCGCCGTTGACCGCGTCGACCTCTCCCGGCTCGTCATCGCCGAGGTGGGCAGCGCGGTATTGAGAGCCGCCGACCCCGGTGAAGTGGGCGAGGGCGCTGAGCGGGGTGGGGAAGGAGCGCTTGCAGGCGTGGTCGAGCTCGCCGCTCTCGGTCACCAGCTTCACCCCGACCATCCCGATCCGCTCGTCGGCGCGCAGCCGCGCCAGCGCCGCGTCGAGCGTCCCCGCGTAGACCTCGGTGTCGGGGTTGAGCAGCAGCACCGCCTCCGCGTGGGTCTGTCGCAGGACGAGGTTGTTGGCGGCCGAGAAGCCGACGTTGCCGCGCCGCAGCAGCCGCGCCGCGGGGAACTCGTCGGCGACCATGTCCGGCGTCCCGTCCGGGCTGCCGCTGTCGACGACCGTCACCCGCATCTCGCCGCCGGAGATCGGGTGCTCCTCGAGCGAGCGCAGGCAGCGCCGCAGCAGCGCTTCGGCGCCGTGGCTTACCACCACCACCTCGAGCACTAGTCCTGCCATCGCGGGGAGTTTTAGTAAGCGCCCTCGCCGCGGACCAGCGCTCGCGGCGTCCGCAGGAGGATCGCCAGGTCGGTCAGCAGCGAGAGGTTGTCGAGGTAGTCGCGCTCCATCGCCAGCCGCTCCTCGAAGGTGAGGTCGCTGCGGCCGTAGACCTGCATCGGCCCCGTCACCCCCGGCTTCACCGCCAGCCGCCCGCGCTGGCGCTCGTCGTAGAGGGCGACGACGCTCTCCTCCTCCGGCCGCGGCCCGACCAGCGACATCTGCCCGCGCAGCACGTTCCACAGCTGCGGCAGCTCGTCGATGCTGGTCCGCCGCAGGAAGCGGCCGCTGCGGGTGACCCGCGGGTCGTCGGGGATCTTGAAGGCGGGCTGCTCGAGGCTGGCGATGTCGACCAGCTCCGGCAGTCGCTGCTCGGCGTCGGTGACCATCGTCCGGAACTTGACCATCGTGAACGGGGCGCCTTCCTTGCCGGCGCGCCGCTGGCGGAAGAAGACCGGCCGCCCGTCGTCGAGCAGGATCCACAGCGCCACCCCCGCCAGCAGCGGCGAGAGCAGGACCAGCAGCAGGACGGAGACGACCACGTCCATGATCCGCTTCATCGCCATCGTCGAACGTGGCGGGTCGCTGAAGCGGAAGTCGAGGACCGGCAGCTCGGCGAGGCGGTTGAGCTCGATCCCCGGCCCCAGCAGCCCGTAGTGCTGGGGGAGGAAGGTCAGCGCCAGCCCCTCGTCCTTGCACTCCTCGATCAGCCGTTCGGCGTCGACCTCGCCCATCTGCCCTTCGGCGACGACGACCCGCTCGATCGCGTGCTCGCGGGCGATGCGGGAGATGTCGGCCGGGGAGCCGAGCCGCGGCAGCTCCTTCGCCTCCGCCGAGCCCTCGGCCGAGAGGTAGCCGACCAGCGCCAGCCGCGTCTCGGGGTGGGTGGAGACCCGGCGGGCGACCATGTCGACCGCCCGCGCCGGCCCGACCACCAGCCCGGTCGAGAGGCCGGTCAAGTGGTGCCAGAGGAAGCGGAGGACGCCGCGCAGGGCGAAGCTGGCGAGGAAGGTGCCGACGCCGATCCCGATCGCGCTCGCCGGCGAGAGCGGCCCGGCGGGGCTGAGCGCCATCAAGCCGTCGAGGACGAGGGTGCCGAGGACGCTGGCGGTGACCAGCGAGGGCAGCTCGTCCAGGGTGCTGTGGCGGATCCGCCGGTGGTCGTTGTCGTAGAGGCCCTGGAGCTTGACCACGATCACCCAGGAGGGGCTGAAGAGGACCGCCCAGAAGAGGTCGGCGACGTCGGTGGCGGAGCTGGTCGCGGTGACCAGGCAGAGGACCGCCAGCAGCGCCCCCCAGTCGCCGATCGCGAGCAGGCGCCGCAGCAGGGCGCCGCGGCGGCGCGACTCGTCGGGGCCGCGTCCCTCAGCGGGGGAGGAGGCCGGGCGGGGCGCCGCCGGGGTGGCCGGTTTCGCCGCCGCCGGCTCGGTCGCCTCGGGTCTGGTGTCGGGGGCTTGACTCATCCGCACTCGTTGAAACCTTCTTCGAGGCACTTTTCTTCGGGGTTGAGTCGCCGGGCTTCCGCCAGATCGGCCTTCGCCGCCGCTCCGTCGCCGGCCTCGTGCTCGATTCGCGCCCGCAGGTAGTAGAGCTGCCAGTTGCCTTCCTCGCGATCGATCGCCTGCCCCATTCGTTCGGCGGCAAGGTCGTATTCCCCTTGCGACTCGGCCAGAAGGCTGAGCTGGACGTATGGCGTAGCGGCCCAGGGCTCGATCGAGCGCGCGGTCTCGGCGTGGTCGACGGCGGAGGCGATGTTGCTGTCTGCCGCGGCGGCGTTGCTGGTGTCGATCTCGCGGTCGACCAGCAGCGGCCCGATCAGCGCCAGGGCGACGATCCAGGCCAGCGCCAGGCCGGCGACGGTGAGGCCGAAGCGGCGGCGCTCGGCCTGCCCGCTGCCGTTGCCCTGCGCCCGCGCGCTGGCGAGCTGCACGCAGCGGGCGGCGACGAGGGCGCCGGCGCAGAGGAAGAAGATCGCGCCGATGCCGGCGATTTCCCAGAACCAGTCGATCGCGGCGCCGACTGCGAAAGCGAGGCAGGCGGCGAAGAGGACCGCGTGGAGCTCGCGGCGCGGCCCGCTCGAGGCTCGCCAGGCGGCGAAGCCAGTCCAGAGCAGAACCCCGACCAGGGCCAGCACGAGCAGCCCGCCGATCACCCCCAGTTCCTGGAACGCCTGCAGGTAGAGGGAGTGCGCGTTCAGCACCGGCAGGGTGATGTGGCGCAGCTGGTCCCAGGCGAAGCGGTAGGTGCCGGCGCCGTGGCCGACCACCGGCGCTTCTTCCCAGGAGTCGATCGCGACCCGCCAGTACTCGTGCCGGTTGGCGCCGGAGAACTGGGAGAAGTGCTGGGCGGGGTCGGCAGGGAACTGTTGATCTGGACTGGAGAACTGGTCCCAGGCGCGGCCGCCGACCGCAATCGCCGCGCCGATCGCCAGCACCGCGGCGGCGATCCCGATCCCCCGCAGGATGCGGCGGTCGCGCGAGAGCTCCAGCGCGCGCCCGGTGAGGCCGCCGCCGCGCCGCTCCAGCCGCCGCAGGAGGGCGAAGAGGAGCAGCGAGAGGACGACGCCGCCGACCAGGATCAGCAGCACCGTCACCCCCTGGTCGATCGCCGTCGAGTCGGCGTGGTTGTCGGCGAGGCTGCGGCTGGCCTGGACCTGGAGCACCGCCGGCAAAGCCCCGATCGCGCCGATCGCGAGCGTCCCCAGCATCAGCAGGCGATCGTGCGAGAGGACCAGCAGGCAGCCGCAGGCGACGAGCAGGCCGAGCAGGCCGCCGCGGGAGTAGGTGAAGTAGAGCGCGAGCAGGAGGACGGGCACGGCCCCGACCGCGAGCCAGCGCAGCCACTCGTTCAGCGCCCGGCGGCTCATCCACAGGCAGAGCGCAATTCCGATCCCAAACGCGAGCCCATTGGCGTTCCAGTAGCCGAAGGGATATCCCGTCCGCGGGCCGCTGCCGGGACCCGCTCCAAGCTCGAAGACATGCGGCAAAAGGCGGCTGGCGAGAGCTAACAAGGCGGTCCCAATCAGCGCAATTCCGATCCCTTCAGCGAAACGTTGGCGCCTTTGGTCGGTTTGGGCGATCAGGAACGCGGCTAGGAAGACACCGAGATAGACCAGAACTCGGTCGGCTTCGATCACGCTGAGCTCAACTGACCCGGACCAGAAAGATGAGAATGCGGAAAAAAGCGCCAGTCCTGCGATCAATCCCGTCGCCCAGGCGAAGGGCCGCCCAAGCGTCGCCTTCCCCGCGGCACCGAGCGCCAGCAGCGCCACAAGCACCAGCCATACGGCCAGGCCGGCAATGTGGCGGTCGCTCAGGAAATAACCGCCTCCAGCAAGGGCGAGACCGAGGATCAAGGCGAGCGGACTTATCAACGCCGCTGATTCCTCTAACCTTGCGCGCCATGTCTCGGACGTCCCCCCGCGCCCGTAGCTCGGCCCCACTCCTTGTCTTGCTTCTTTCAGTGCTTGCTGTGCTGGCATTTGCTTGCTCACCGGCGCTGGCCCATGCTGAAGAAGCGACCAGCCCTGTCTACGAAACTGAAGTTCCAACCGTCCCGCACGAACAAAGTCCCGGTGGGACCGGCGGGGGCCACCACAATGGCTCGACCGGCGGCGGCAACGGCGGCAACGCGGGCGCGTCGAATTCTCCGGGCGAACAGGGCTCGGGCGGCGGCACGAATCCGGGTGCGGGCAGCGGCGGCTCCCACAAGGGCCAGAGTAACCAAGCCTCTGAAGGCAACACCGGCAACCCCGGCGGCGGTTCCGGCAATGCAAGGAACGGCGCAACCGGGCTGGGCGAAAGCCAGGAGGTCAAGCCGGGCGTGAACGCCGCGAGCACCGAAGACGAATCTTCCTCTCCGCTGGTGCCGATCCTGATCGCGATCGCGGTCCTCGCCGCCATTTCGATCGGCGCCTTCTACTACCGGCAGCGCCGTCAGGGCGCCGGATCTTCCGTCTCGCCAAAGGCGAGCTGACCCGATGTCGAAAAGGAGCGAGTACATGAGCAGGATTCTGCGTGCCTGGACGCCGGCACTGGCGCTGGTGCTGGCGATGACCACCTTCTTCGCGGTCTTCGCCTCTTCCGCCCAGGCATTGCCGGCGGGCTTCTGGGGCGTCGTCCCGCAGAGCAATCTCAGCACCGAACAGTTCCAGCGGCTCGGCAATGGCGGCGTCGAAAGCCTCCGCATCCCGATCGGCTGGGCCACGGTGCAGCCGAGCAAGGGCAGCTCCTTCGACTGGAGCGGCTTCGACAACCAGATCGAAGAGGCCGCCAAAGCAGGCATCAAAGTGCTCCCCTTCCTCACCGGCGCCCCCGAATGGGCGGTCCCGGGGAAGAGCGTTCCTGGCGCCGGCGGGCTGAAGGCCCCCGCGCACCTGCCGGTCAGCGGCGCCTCCCGCACCGGCTGGGCGGCCTTCCTCACCGCCGCGGTCGCTCGCTACGGCCCCACCGGCAGCTTCTGGTCCGAACACCCGAGCGTGCCGAAACGGCCGATCCGCGAATGGCAGATCTGGAACGAGCCCAACTTCAAGTACTTCGCCGCCAAGCCCAACCCGGCTGAATACGGCCAGCTGGTGAAGAGCTCCTACACCTCCCTGCGCGCGGCCGACCCGGGGGCGCAGGTCGTCCTCGCCGGCCTCTTCGCGCGGCCGAAGGGCGCCCGCAACGCCAAAACCGGCAAACACAAAAGCCTCAACTGGTACGCGAGCGACTTCATCAACGTGATGTACAAACGGACGCCGGGCGTGAAGGGCAAGTTCAGCGGCGTCGCCCTGCACCCGTACACGATCTACGCCCGCGAACTGCCGGGGGTCGTCGACGAATTCCGCCATTACCTGACGATCAACAAAGACGGCGCCAAGAAGCTCCTGATCACCGAGCTCGGTTGGAGCTCCGGCCCGAAGGCGAGCAACAACCTCTTCGCCAAGGGCCCCTCCGGCCAGGCGAAGGAACTGAGGACGGCCTTCACCCAGCTGCGCAACAAGCAGGCGCTATGGAAGCTGAAGAGCGTCTTCTGGTTCTCCGTCGACGACCTCGAAGGAGCCTGCAACTTCTGCGGCCACTCCGGCCTCTTCGGCCCCGGCTTCACCCCCAAGCCCTCCTGGTTCTCGTACGTGAAGTTCGCCGGCGGCACCCCGTAGACGAGGCGGGGAGCGCCGGCCCGGGTCCCCCGTCGGTCAGTTGAGCACACTCTCCTGTGCTCAAGTGACCGATCGACCCGTTGGCGCGCCCTTCGCTCGGGCGCGGGCGGCGACCTGGCATAGAACCCTGCTGACGTGGGCCGGTTCGCGGGCGATCTGCCAGTGGGAGAAGCGCAGCGGCCAGAGGCCGGCGGCGATGTGGGTCTGGTCGCGTTCGAGACCGCGGCGCTGCTGCGAAGCGGTGCGGTGGTAGCGCAGGCCGTCGGCCTCCACAACGATGCCGAGCTCGGGCCAGAAGAAGTCGACTTCGTAGTCGTTGACCCACGCTTTCGTCTCGGGGACGGGTAGCCCCGCGCCCTTTGCCACCGGCCGCACCGCCCGCTCCAGTTCCGAGTCGCTGAGCCGGAAGTGGAGCGGGTCGAGCAGCTTGCGCAGCGGCCCGACGCCCGGCTCGCCGCTGTGATTGTCGAGCGCTGCGTAGAGCACGCCCGCCCGCACCCGCTCGAGCTTGTCGGCCTCGTTGACGGCTCGCTCGAGCTGCGCCGGCGCCAGCCAGGTCGCCTGGTCGATCAGCGTCCGGATCGGGACGGTGACGCGAACGCCTTCGTGCTCGGTCACTTCATCCGGCCTCAGCGCCGTCCGCCGGTGCGCGCGGATTCCCGGCCGTCGACTGCGCATTCCCTCCGGCAGGGACACTTCGACCAGGCCATGTGGCTCGCTCCCGAACCCCCATAGCGCCGCGGCGCTGCCGTGACTCAGCACAGCGCCGGGCCCGCACGCGAGAAGCGCCGCCATCCAGCGGCCACGCGAACTCATTTCCGGCCTCCCGACCGCGTATACACCGCGCCGAACCGGGTGCAGGCGGCCACTCTTCACACGCCAGCGGATCGACGACCGTTCCAGACCGATTTCGCGCAACTGACGGTGCGAAACCACCCCGTGCTGCCGCCTTACGAGCTTCCAGATGCGGCGATCACGGGTCTGCCTTTCCCGCCCCTGGTCACTTTGAGCCACCATCCTGTGCTCAAGTGACCGGTGCCGCGGATTCGCCCCCGCGCGCACCCACTGAGAGCGCACTTTGCGCCGGACCGCGAGTTGCACTTGCGTAAGATCGGTGGGTTGGCGACTAAGGCGAAAGCGAGTAAGAAGTCCGATGCGTTGGCGCCGTTCTCGGCGCCGGTGCGGCGGTGGTTCGAGGCCTCCTTTGAGGGGCCGACGCCGGCGCAGACCGGTGGCTGGGAGGCGATCTCGAGTGGGGCGCATGCGCTGATCTGCGCCCCGACCGGGTCGGGGAAGACGCTGGCGAGCTTCCTCTGGGGGATCGACAAGCTGGCCCGCTCGGACGACCTGGGCACCGGCGTCAAGCTGGTCTACATCTCGCCGCTGAAAGCGCTCTCCTACGACATCGAGCGCAACCTCCGGGCGCCGCTGCGGGGGATCGGGGCTGACATCGCGGTCGGCTTGCGGACCGGCGACACCTCGCAGAAAGAACGGCGGGCGATGGCCAAAGAACCGCCGGACATCCTCATCACCACGCCGGAGTCGCTCTACCTGATGCTCTCCTCGAGCGTGCGGGAGATCCTCACCGGGGTCGAAGCCGTGATCGTCGATGAGATCCACGCTGTGGCGCAAACCAAGCGGGGGAGCCATCTGGCCCTGACCTTGGAGCGGTTGGACCACCTCGTCGAGTTCGGGGTGGGGTCCGGGCAAGGGTCGGCGGACAAAAAGCGGGGAGTGTCCGGCGACCCTTCCCCGGACCCGATTCAACGGATCGGGTTGTCCGCGACCCAGAGGCCGCTGGAGCGGATCGGGCAGTTCCTGGTGGGCCCGAAGCGGGAGTGCCGGATCGTTGACGCGGGGCAGAAGAAGGGGCTGGATCTGGAGATCGTGGTGCCGGTCGAGGACATGGCCGACCCGGGGGCGCCGGCGTATCCAAGTGAGGACGGACCCCCGCCGACCGAAATAGAGCCCTCGGCCCACGTCCGCTCGATCTGGCCGGCGATCTACCCGAAGCTTCTAGAGCTGGTCCAAGAACACACCTCGACGATGATCTTCGTCAACAACCGCCGAGCCGCCGAGCGTCTGGCCAAGAGGTTGAACGAGCTGGCGAATGGCGAAGGCGAAAACGAGCTTCCCGCCACGGAGCACGGCGGCCACCATGAGGACCCTGGGGAGCCGCTCGAGGAAGTAGAGATAGCCCGCGCCCACCACGGCTCTCTCTCCCACGAGGAGCGTGCCGTCGTGGAGGAGATGCTCAAGTCGGGCGAGCTGCCCTGCCTCGTCGCGACCAGCTCGCTGGAGCTCGGCATCGACATGGGCGCGGTCGACCTAGTGATCCAGGTCGAGTCGCCGAAGTCGGTGACCCGCGGCCTGCAGCGGATCGGCCGCGCCGGCCACCGCATGGGCGAAGTCTCCAAAGGCCGGATCTTCCCCAAATACCGCGGCGACCTGCTCGAGTGCGCGGTCGTCGCCCGCCGCATGCGCGAGGCCGAAATCGAGGAGACGACGATCCCGCAGAACCCCCTCGACGTCCTCGCCCAGCACCTGGTCTCGATGGCGGCGCTGGACGAGTGGGAGGTCGACGAGGCAGAGCGCGTCGTCACCGCCACCGAGCCCTTCCACGACCTCTCCCGCGAACAGCTGGAGAACGTGCTCGACATGCTCGACGGCCGCTACCCCTCCGACCGCTTCGCCGAGCTGCGGCCGCGGATCGTCTGGGACCGCACTGAGGGCACGATCCACGGCCGCAAAGGCGCCCGCCAGCTGGTCGTCACCAACGCCGGCACGATCCCCGACCGCGGCCTCTACGGCGTCCACCTCCCCGACGGCCGCCGGGTCGGCGAGCTCGACGAGGAGATGGTCTACGAGGCCCGCCCGGGCCAGACTTTCCTGCTCGGCTCCAGCACCTGGAGGATCGAGGAAATCACCCGCGACCGGGTGATCGTCACCCCCGCCCCGGGCGCCCCCGGCGCCGTCCCCTTCTGGAAGGGCGACGGGATCGGCCGCCCCGCCGAGCTCGGCAAGGCGATCGGCGCCTTCGCCCGCGAGGCGGTCAGCCGCGAGCCCGCCGAGCTCGCCGCCGAGTACGACCTCGACGAGCGCGCCGCCAACAACCTCGTCAGCTACCTGCGCGAGCAGCAGCAGGCGACCCGCGTCGTCCCTTCCGACGAGACGATCGTGGTCGAGCGCTTCCGCGACGAGATCGGCGACTGGCGGCTCTGCATCCTCTCCCCCTACGGCGGTCGCGTCCACGCCGCCTGGGGCCTCGCCCTCGCCGCCAAGATCCGCGACGAGCGCGACCTCGAGGCCGACGCGATCTGGTCCGACGACGGCATCGTCATCCACCTCCCCGACGCCGACGAGCCGCCGCCCGCCGACCTCGTCCTGATCGACCCCGACCAGCTCGAAGACCTCGTCGTCGGCGAGCTCTCCGGCAGCGCCCTGTTCGGCGCCCGCTTCCGCGAGAACGCCTCGCGCTCGCTGCTGATCCCGCGCGCCTACCCTGGCAAGCGCACCCCCCTCTGGCAGCAGCGGCTGAAGTCGCAGAGCCTGCTCGAGGTGGCGCGGGACTTCCCCCGCTTCCCGGTCGTGCTCGAGACCTACCGCGAGTGCCTGCGCGACGTCCTCGACCTGCCCGCCCTCGCCGACCTGCTGACCAAGCTGCACGCGCGCTCGCTCAGCCTGGTCGAGGTGGAGACGCCGACCGCCTCGCCGTTCGCCTCCTCGCTGCTCTTCGACTACGTCGCCACCTACATGTACGAGGGGGACACGCCGAACGCCGAGCGGCGGGCGGCGGCGCTGGCGCTCGACCGCGACCTCCTGCGCGAGCTGCTCGGCCAGGAGGAGCTGCGCGAACTGATCGACCCCGAAGCACTCGAAGAAGTCGAGGCGCAGCTGCAGCACCGCACCGAGGCCGGGCGTGCCGGCGACCGCGACGCCCTGCAGCAGCTCCTGCGCAACCTCGGCGACCTCAGGCTGGAGGAGTGCGAGGAGCGTGTCACCGAGGGCTATTCGGCGAAATCGATGCTGGAGAAACTGGTCGCCGAGCGGCGCGTCGCCGAGGTGCGGATCGCCGGCGAGGAGCGCTACATCGCCGCCGAGGACGCCGGCCTCTACCGCGACGCCCTCGGCGTGCCCGAGCCACCGGGGCTGCCGGAGACCTTCCTCGAGGAGCACCCCGACGCGATGCGGGCGCTGGTCCGCCGCTACGCCCGCACCCACGGCCCGTTCCCGACCCACCAGCTGGCTGAGCGCTACGGCGTCGACCCCTCGCCGGCGCTGCGCGAGCTGGAGTCCGAAGACGCCCTGGTCCGCGGCGAGCTGCTGCCGGGGGGGACCGAGCGCGAGTGGTGCGACTCCGAAGTCCTGCGCCGGGTCCGCCGCGCCAGCCTCGCCCGCCTGCGCAAGGAGGTCGAGGCGGCCGACACCCGCGAGCTGGCGCGCTTCCTGCCGAGCTGGCAGAACGTCGACGCCTTCCGCCGCACCGGCGCCGGCCTCGACCGCCTGCGCGAGGCGCTGGTGCCGCTCCAGGGAGTGGCGCTGACGCCGAAAGTCTGGGAGCGGGACGTGCTGCCGCGCCGCCTCGGCGCCTACTCGCAGAACTGGCTCGACGAGCTCTGCACCAGCGGCGAGCTGGTCTGGATCGGCGCCGGCGCCCTCGGCCGCAACGACGGCCGCGTCGCCCTCTACTTCCGCGAGGACGTCCGCCTCGCCGGCCCGCCGCCGGCCAACGCGAAGCTGGAGGCGGCGCAGGGCGAGGTCCACGAGGCGATCCGCGAGCGCCTCGCCGCCGGTCCCTCGTTCTGGCTCGACCTCGTCGTCGAGCTCGAGCACCCGGCCGAGGACATCCACAACGCGCTCTGGGACCTGGTCTGGACGGGAGAGGTCACCAACGACGCCTTCGCGCCGCTGCGGGCGCCGCGCCTTCGCGCCGTCCCTCCGTCGGAACGCCCCGGCCGCCGCTTCGCCCGCCGCCGCTCGACCACCGGCGCCGCCGTCCAGGGCCGCTGGTCGCTGACCGCGCCGCTGTTCGCCAACGCGCCCGGCCCCGGCGCCAAGCTCCGCGCCCAGGCCGAGCTGATGCTCGAGCGCTACGGCATCGTCACCCGCGAGACCGTCCTCGCCGAGGGCATCCCCGGCGGCTTCGCCACCCTCTACGGCGAGCTCGGCAACCTCGAGCTGCTCGGCACCGCCCGCCGCGGCTACTTCGTCGAGGGCCTCGGCGGCGCCCAGTTCGCCCTCCCCGGCGCGGTCGAGCGCCTGCGCTCGCTGCCCGAAGCCGACGGCTCCTACCTCGTCCTCGCCGCCACCGACCCCGCCAACCCCTACGGCGCCTCGCTCCCCTGGCCCAAACTGGAGGGCGGCCGTCGCCCCGGCCGCACCCCCGGCGCCCACCTGCTCCTCCGCGACGGCGAACCGCTCGTCTTCGTCGAGCGCGGCGGCCGCGGCCTCCTCCGCCTCAAAGACCTCCAAGGCGAGGAGCTGGAGGAGGCGATGCGCGCCCTCGCCGACGCCGTGGCCGCCAACCACCTGCCCAAACTCGCGGTCGAGAAACTCGACGGCGAAGCGATCATCGGCTCCGGCCATGAGGACACCCTCGTCGGCGCCGGCTTCAGTCGCGGCCCCCGCAAACTCACCGCCACCGCCTGACGATTTGGCCGCCCGGCCAGACCATTGCCATAATCCGTGCAGTGCCTGAGACCGATCAGAGTGCGGTCGAGCTGCTGAAGAGTGTGACGCTCTTCGCCGACTTGGAGGAGGGGGAGCTGGAGCGCTTCTCGCACGTCGCCGTGCCGCGCAGCTTTCCGGCCGGCACCCGCGTCTTCCACGAGGGCGACGATTCGGACGCCTGCTACATCGTCAAGGAGGGCAGCTTCCGGGTCACCCGCGAACACTCCGATGGGCGGGCGATCACCCTCGCCACCCTCGGCCCGGGTGAGATCTTCGGCGAGCTGGCGATGCTCGACGGCGACCAGCGCTCCGCCAGCGCCGAGGCGCTGACCGAGGGCGAGCTGCTGGCGCTGCCAGCCAACGACGTGCGCTCGCTGCTCGCACGTCACCCCGAGATCTCGTTGAAGCTCGTCGCCGGTCTCGTCCGCCGCCTCCGCGCCGCCAACGTCCGCCTCTCCCGTCAGTCCTTCCAGACCGTCCCCAGCCGTGTCGCCGGCATCCTCGCCCAGCTCAGCCGCGAGGCCCAAGACAATGGGGGCGACGACGGCGATTCCACCGAAGAGGTGACGATCGAGATGAACCAGACCGACCTCGCCCAGCTCGCGGGCACCTCGCGCGAGTCGGTCAGCCGCTTCCTCGCCGAGCTCGAGCGGGCCGGCGTCGTCCGCTCCGGCCGCGGCCGCGTCACCGTGCTGGAGCCCGACAAGCTGCGGAACTACATCTACTGAGAGCAGCCATGAGCGCGCCGTCGCAGTCTCCCCGGGCTTTGGAGCTGCCCTTCCGCTGGTTGGATACCGAGGGGAGTGCGCGGGCCGAGCTCCGCGATAACGACGATCCCGCCGCGCTTGGCTGCCCGGAGTTCGCTCGCGGCTATCCCTACTTCTGCGCGACGGTGGAGCCCTTGGCGGTGGGCTACAACCGCATCCTCGGCTGGGTGCAGCTGGTCGACTCCAACCGCCACGAGCCCGGATTCGTCATCGACCCCTTCGTGCCGATCAACTCTGAACCGCCGAATCCCTTCGCCTTCTACGGGTGGTCGCTGACTCTCTTCGACGCGCCGCACTCGGACTTCGAGAGCTGGGACTTCCACGCCCATTCCTTCCTCTGCGGCCTGGGGGGGGAGCTGCACGATCTTCGCCATGAAGTTCGCCCCATCCTCGGTTTCAGCTGGGGGTTCTCCAAACAGGGCCAGGAGTTCGAGTTCTTCGGCCCTGACCCCCTCGAGGCCGCGGATTGGGACGGCCACCGCGATTACCTGAGACGAACCTATCCCGCTTGGAAATTCGCCCCCGGCTTTCACCAGCATCCGCTGCGACCGTGACCGAGTTCGGGTCCGCCAGGCAGCGGATGGTCGAGCGCCAACTGCGGCGACGGGGGATCGAGGACGAGCGGGTGCTGGCGGCGATGGAGGAGGTGCCGCGGGAGCTGTTCCTGCCGGAGGCGATGCGGGGGCGGGCCTATGCGGACTCGGCGCTGCCGATCGGCGAGGAGCAGACGATCTCCCAGCCCTGGATCGTCGCCGCGATCTGCCAGGCGCTGGAGCTGGAGGGGTCGGAGCTTGTGTTGGAGGTCGGCACCGGCTCCGGTTACTCGGCGGCGGTGCTGGCCCGGCTCGCCGCCCACGTGGTCAGCGTCGAGCGGCACGAGGCGCTCTCGCGGGCGGCAGCGAGGGCGCTCGCCGCGCTCGAGATCAGGAACGTCGAGCTGGTCGTCGGCGACGGCAGCCTCGGCGTCCCCGCGCGGGCCCCCTTCGACGCGATCGCGGTCCACGCGACCGCCCCCGCCCCGCCGCCGACGCTGGTGGACCAGCTCGCCGACGACGGCCGCCTCGTCGTCCCGATCGCCGCCGGCGACGCCGACGTGCTCACGGTCCTGCGCCGCGAGGGCGACCGGGTCGAGAGCCATGACATCGGCCCCTGCCGCTTCGTGCCGCTGATCGGCGAGGAGGGGTTCGGCGAGGAGTGAGCTCTGCTGGGCGCCGGCCGCTCAGCAGCTGACGCCGGGCGGGTCGTTGCCGTCGCGGGAAACTTCGTCGCTGCCCCCCCCGCAATCGATCTGCTTGTCGCGCTGGCCGTCGGCCGCGTCGATGAAGTCGCTGCCACCCTTGCCGATCAGGACGTCGGCGCCGAGGTGGCCCATGATGCTGTTGTCGCCGTTGTCGCCGACCAGGACGTCGGGGCCGTCGGATCCCTCGAGGCTCTCGTTGTCGCTCAGGACCTGGTCGGGGTTGCCGCAGCCGGGAGGGCCGCCGGTGCCGCCGAGCGTCACCCGCAGGTTGTCCTTCGACCGCGCGTAGGAGACGGTGTCCTCGCCGCTGCCGCCGTCGAACTTGTGGCCCTGGCAGGTGGCGACCGAGGAGACGAGCAGGTCGTTGCCGTTGCCGCCGAGCAGTTCGTCGCCGCCCGGGTCGGCGTAGAGGACGTCGCTGCCGCCATTGCCTTCGAGCCGGTCGTGGCCGTTGTCGGGGCCGTTGTAGTTCTCGCCCGCTTCCAGGACGTCGTCGCCGTTGCCGCCGACCAGGGTGTCGTCGCCGGCGTTGCCGTTGATCCGCACTTTGGCGCCGGCGGGGACGCTCGGGTCGACGACGATCGAGTCGTTGCCGGCGCCGCCGGTGACGACGATGATCGGCGGGGGGCCGGAGTCGGGGCAGACCATCGCGCTGCCGTTGGAGGGCGGCGTCTGACAGCCGTCGCCGGCGAAGATCGGGACCGCGGAAGAGATCACCCAGGCTTCGGGGCTGCGGGAGATGCGGATGTCGTCGTTCTGCGGGCTGCCCTGGATGATCAGGCTGGCGCCGTCGAGGCCCTGGTTGAGGGTCCCGTAGGCGAGGCTCGGCGGCGGCGCGGTTTCGGGGCCGCACGAGGTCTCGCTGGAGAAGCCGTTGCAGGTGTCGCTGCCGGGGCCGCCGAAGGCTTCGCCACCGCCACCGCCGCTTTCGAGCGTGTCGTTGCCGACCCCGCCGTCGATCCGGTTCGACTGGCCGTCGCCGACGATCGTGTCGCCCTGGGGCGAGCCGACCGCGTCCTCGAAGCCGTTGAGGTCGTCGTGGCCGTCGCCTTTGGCCTTGCCGGTGGCGAGGTCGATCTGGACGCCGCCGCGGGTCGCGCTGGCGTAGGAGACGATGTCGCCGCCGCCTTCGCCGCCGGAGAGGCTGTCGGTGCCGGCGTCGCCGCGGACGATGTCGCCGTCGCCCGGGCCGCCGTCGACGTTGTCGGTGCCGGCGCCGCCGAAGACTTCGTCGGCACCGCCGCCGCCGTCGAGGGCGCTGTCGTCGCCGGGGCCGCCTTCGATGTGGTCGTCCCCTTCGCCGCCTTCGATCGTGTCGTTGCCCTTGTCGCCGAGCAGGTTGTCGTTGCCGCCGGCGCCTTCGATCGTGTCGCTGCCCTGTTGGCCGTCGACGTAGTCGTTGCCGGCACCGCCGTCGAGCTTGTCGGGTCCCTTGGAGCCGAGCAGCGAGTCATCGCCGCCGCCGCCGTGCAGCGCGTCGGCGCCTTTTTCGCCAGAGAGCTTGTCGTCGCCTTCGCCGCCGTCGAGCTGGTCGGAGCCGGTGTCGCCCTGCAGGTTGTCGTTGCCGCCTTCTCCCTGCAGGTCGTCGAAGCCGCGGCCGCCGACGATCGTGTCGTTCCCCGGCCCGCCGCAGATCGTGTCGTTGCCGTTGGGGCCGCCGGTGATGACGTCGTTGCCGCCGCCGCCGTAGATCACGTCGCTGGCCTTTTTGCCGACGATGTGGTCCGGGCCGGCGGTGCCCTTGATCGTCACTTTCTTGCCGTCGCACTTCATCGCCTGGGCTTGGCCGGCGAGCGGAAGCAGGAGCAGGCCGGCGGCGCCGACGAGCGCTGCCAGGAAGAAGCGGATTCGGAGTCGTCCCTCTGCCACGGTCATTCACTGATCGGTATTCCCGCCGAAAAACTCCAATGCCCCTGATCGAACACATGTCCAATACCCGGAATCGGCGCTCTGGAAGCCGGCGCCTGCCCCTGGTCCACGCGGCAGTCGCTCTCCTATACGCTCGCAGCGCGATGAAGGGCGGCATCTACGTCTTGAACTTCTACTCGGCGGTCTTCATCGACCAGCTGAAGCGCGGGCGCAAGACCGCGACGATCCGGCTCGGCGACAAGAGCAACAAGTACGAGCGCGGCCAGGTCGTCTGGATCACGGTCGGGTTCCGTCACAGCCCGCGGGAGAAGATCTTCACCGCGGTGATCGACGACGTCGAGGTCAAGCGCGCCGGCGACCTCAGCCGGCGCGACATCGAGCACGACAACCCCGAGTTCCGCCGCAGCGAGGAGGAGATCCGCTTCCTCGAGCAGATCTACAGCCGCCCGGTCTCCGAGGACGACCTGGTCACCGTGATCCGCTTCTCGCAGATCGTCGAGCCCCCGCACACGCACCTCGGCAACGGCGAGACCCCGCACCACAACTGAACCGGATGCGGCGAGGCGGCGTAGGCACTTAGCGATGGCCGAATACGCCTTCCTCACCACCTGGCTGCTGGACTCCCCGCGCGAGCCGGTCTGGGAGGCGATCCACGAGCAGGGAGCCTGGCCGCGCTGGTGGCGCGGGGTGGAGGAGGCGACCGAGCTGCGGCCCGGGGACGACGGAAATGGCCTCGGCAGCGTCTCGCGGATGGTCTGGAAGAGCCTCCTGCCCTACCGGGTCGAGTTCGAGGTGACGACGACGCGGATCGAGTACCCGACGCTGATGGAGGGCCACGCGGTCGGCGAGCTGGAAGGGACCGGCCGCTGGCGCCTCTACGAGCAGGACGGGGTGACCGCGGTCCTCTACGAGTGGAACGTGCGCACGACCAAGCCCTGGATGAACCTGCTGGCGCCGCTGCTGCGGCCCGCCTTCGAGTGGAACCACGACTGGGTGATGCGGCGCGGCGGCGAGGGGATCTCCCAGTTGCTCGGCTGCCGCCTCTTGGCCGCGGATTAGAGCCAATCGCGCCGTCGCCGCCTTGACCGGCGGCGACTTATCGCTATCTTTCAGGTATTGGCACTCCACCCCAGAGAGTGCCAACGCCGCTGAAGCCAAGAATTCGGCTCTGGAGCGGCGATTCTCGACTTTTCCACCCAAACACTGACCGAATAACGGAGGTTCACGGATGAAGCTGAAGCCCCTCGGGGACCGGCTGATCGTCAAGCCGGTAGAGGAGGAGGAGACGACCGCGAGCGGCATCGTCCTCCCCGACACCGCGAAAGAGAAGCCGCAGAAGGGCAAGGTGCTCGCCGTCGGCGACGGCGCCGTCGCCGAGGACGGCAGTCGCCGCCCGCTCGACGTCGCGGAGGGGGACGAAGTCCTCTACTCCAAATACGGCGGCACCGAGGTGACCGTCGAGGGCGACGACCTGCTGGTGCTGCGCGAGTCGGACGTCCTGGCCAAGGTCGCCTAGCTCTCCACCGGACTTACGCAACCAAGAAGGAGTAACCACAGATGGCTCACAAGGAGCTGAAGTACGCAGAGGATGCAAGGGGGGCCCTGCAGGCCGGCGTCGACTCCGTCGCCAACGCCGTCAAGGTCACCCTCGGCCCGAAAGGCCGCTACGTCGTGCTCGACAAAAAGTTCGGCGCACCGACGATCACCAACGACGGCGTCACCATCGCCCGCGAGGTCGAGGTCGAGGACGTCTTCGAGAACCAGGGCGCCCAGCTCGTCCGCGAGGTCGCGACCGCGACCAACGACGTCGCCGGTGACGGCACCACCACCGCCACCCTGCTGGCCCAGACGATCGTCCGCCAGGGCCTGAAGAACGTGGCCGCCGGCGCCAACCCGCTGGCTCTGCGCCGCGGGATCGAGAAGGCGGTCGAGGAGGTCGTCTCCAACCTCCGCGACAAGCAGAGCAAAGAGGTGGCGGGCAAAGACCAGATCGCCCGCGTCGCCGCTATCTCCGCCGGCGACGACGAGATCGGCAACGTGATCGCCGACGCGATCGAGAAAGTCGGCAAAGACGGCGTGGTGAACGTCGAGGAGGGCCAGACCTTCGGGATGGAGCTCGAGTTCACCGAGGGGATGCAGTTCGACAAGGGCTACATCTCGCCGTACATGGTCACCGACCAGGACCGCATGGAGGCGGTGCTGAAAGACCCCTACATCCTCATCGCCAACCAGAAAATCGGCTCCGTGCGGGACATCCTGCCGGTGCTCGAGCAGGTGATGCAGGGGGGCAAACCGCTGCTGATCGTGGCCGAGGACGTCGAGGGCGAGTGCCTCGCGACCCTGGTCGTGAACAAGCTCCGCGGCACCTTCACCGGCGTCGCCGTCAAAGCGCCGGGCTTCGGCGACCGCCGCAAGCGGATGCTCGAGGACATCGCGATCCTCACCGGCGGCGAGGTGATCACCGAGGAGATGGGCCTGAAACTGGAGAACACCCAGCTCGCCCAGCTCGGTCAGGCTCGCACCGTCGTCGTCTCCAAGGACACCACCACGATCATCGACGGGGCCGGTGACCAGAGCGACATCAAGGGCCGGATCAACCAGATCAAAACCGAGGTTGAGAGCACCGACTCCGACTTCGACCGCGAGAAGCTCCAGGAGCGCCTCGCCAAACTCGCCGGAGGCGTTGCCGTGGTCAAGGTCGGCGCCGCCACCGAGACCGAGATGAAGGAGAAAAAGCACCGCGTCGAGGACGCGCTGCAGGCGACCCGCGCTGCCCTCGAGGAGGGCGTCGTGCCGGGTGGCGGCGTGGCGCTGCTGAACGCGCAGGCCGGTCTCGACCCGGAGAAGCTCGACGAGCCGGACGAGGTCACCGGCGCCCGGATCATCCACCGCTCGCTGGAGGAGCCGGTGCGGCAGATCGCCGAGAACTCCGGCCTCGAGGGTTCGGTCGTGGTCAACAAGGTGCGGGAGCTGAAGGAGGGCGAAGGCCTGAACGCGGCGACCGGCGAGTACGGCGACCTGATCAAGGCCGGCGTCATCGACCCGACCAAGGTCACCCGCTCCGCCCTGGAGAACGCCGCCTCGATCGCGAAGAACATCCTCGTGACCGAGGCGATCATCGCCGAACCGCCGGAGGAGAACGGCGGCGGCGGCATGCCCGGCGGCATGCCCGACATGGGCGGCATGATGTAGCCCTCTCCAATCGGAGAGCAGTTTCGAGAGGCCCGGGGCAACCCGGGCCTCTTTTCTTGCCGAAACCACCCGACTTCACAAACCGTTGCGACTTCCGCGCGGAACCCGCCACACCGTGCGCACCACACGCGCGCCTTCACCCGCCACGCTCCCGGTGTGACGATCACTGCTTCGAGCTCACCGTCTGCCGACGGGACGAAAATACCCCTATATGGAGGGAAATCGTCCCGTCGGCATCTGAATGACGGGACCGATCGAGCTATTGCTGACTTGGCAGCAAAACAGTACGGGGTGGTGGCGCTGTGGCAGTTGGAGGATCTGGGACTCGGCGCCAAGGTCATCGACAAGCGGGTTGCGGCGGGTCGGTTGCACCGAATACATCAAGGCGCGTACGCCGTCGGCCACCGGCTGCTTACCGGGAAAGGCCATCTGATGGCCGCGGTACTCGCTTGTGGCCCGGACGCGGTTTTGTCCCACCGGTCCGCTGCCTTCCTCCACGGCATCCTCGATGACTCTCGCAGACGGATCGACGTCATCGCTCCCAATCGACGCGGGCGGGCGCCGAGAGACATCGCTGCACATCGCGACGGAACCTTGACCCCGACGGACCGAGTGGAGATCGATCGGATTCCGTGCACGAGTCTCGCACGAACGCTCCTCGATATCGCGGCAAATGAGTCGCCGAACACTCTCCGTTACGCGATCACGCAGGCTGAAGTCGAAGAAATCTTCGACCTGATTGAAGTTGTCGAGCTGCTGAAGAGGAGCCGAGGTCGGCGAGGAGTGGCGCGCCTGCGGTTAGCCATCGACCATCAAGATCCGCAGGAACAAGAGGCCCGGCGGGAGCTTGAGAAGAAGGTCCTGCGGTTATGCAAGCGCGCCGGACTCCCGCGCCCTGAGGTGAACGGCCACCTGCTCGTCGACGGCATCTCTTTGATGCCTGACTTCATCTGGCGCGACGCCGGCCTGATCGTCGAAGCAGACAGTCGCCGTGTCCATGGCACCGTCACCGCCTTCGAGAAGGACCGCCTCCGCGATCAACGCCTCGCTGCCGCCGGCTGGACTGTCATCCGTGTCACCTGGCGACAAGTCACCAACGAACCGGAGCGCCTCGCCCAAACGCTCCGGTCCCTCCTTTCCCGTCAAACCACTCGCTGACGGGACGAAAATACCCCTATATGGAGGGAAATCGTCCCGTCGGCAATTGACGGGACGGGGCGGTAGGGGTCCGCGACTACTTTTTCCTTGGCTTCGGCGGCAGCGGCGGCAGCAGGCCGGCGTTGTATTCGGCGCTTTCGAGGAAGTTGGCGCGGCGGATCTTCTTGCGCAGGGTGTTGGTGGTGCGGGGGTAGAGGCGGAGGTCGTAGGGGTTGCCGGCGCCGAAGCCCTGGTAGTAGATGAGCATCCGCACGCGGGGGCGCTTGACGGTCCAGGAGACGACCTGCTTGACGAAGCGCGGGTCGTCTTCGCCGGAGACGGCCCACTCGGTCATCGCGATCGGCATCCCCTTCCACTGCTTGCCCGCGTAGAAGCGGTTGAGGTCGCTCCAGACCGGATATTCGGAGTAGAAGTCGGTGCCGACCCAGTCGACCCAGCGCCGCCCCGGCCAGTAGTTGCCGGGGAAGTTGCCTTTGACCCGGGGAGAGCCGCCGGGCAGCGCGCTCCAGACCATGCTCACCGGCGCCGCCGGCAGTTCCGTCGGCGGCGGCCCTTTCGTCCGCTGCACCGGCGGCAGCGCCAGTTCCGCCAGCGTCGCGTCGATCGCTTCCAGGGTCTGGCCGCCACGCACGATCAGCGCGATCCGGCGGAAGGCCTGCTTGTACCAGCCGGGGGTGTGTTCGCCGCCTTTTTGCGAGCCGTCGCAGTTGACCGCCGACCAGACGTTGAGGCAGCGGTTCGGCTCCCCCAGCGGCCGGATGTAGGCCGGCAGCCCTTTGGTGGCGAAGAAGTCGTTCAGCTGCAGCAGGTATTCGTCCCCCTGCCCGAGCGCGATCTGCTCGGGGGTGATCAGCTCGGCCAACGTCTGGTCGTCCGCGGTGGAGATGTGGAGGACCGGCCGCGTCCCGGTTTCGCGCCAGCGTTCGTAGGCTTCGTTGAGGCTGTTGCCCCAGGGATGGAAGGTCTCGAGCAGCGCCGGGTGCTTCCCGGTCAGTTCGACCCATTCGTTGAATTCGGCGGTCGTGCCCCGGTCGCTGACGCCGAGGAAAACGTCCGGCTTCGGCGGCACCAGCGAGACCGCGCCCGCGGGCGCCGGCGCGACCAGTGCCGCCAGCACGCTCGCCCCCGCCGCAAGTCTCCTAAGCGTCTTGAAGGACATCTCCCATTCTTCGCGGTTCGACCCCGAGCGCCTGCGCATCGGCCGGGCCGCGCTCGCTGACCATCGAGACCTCCATCAGCTCGGCCTCCTCCCAAGTTGCGAACACGGCCTCGCCGAAGAGGTTGCGGAGCGCGATCAGCCCCGCTCGCACCAACGAGAGCGGCATGTGCACCAGCGGTCGCGGCCGCCCGGCGATGCGGCTGACCAGGTCCGACATCTGGTCGTAGCTGAGCGTTTCCGGCCCCGCCAGCTCGTAACGCGGTTGCGGCTCCGGCGCGTCCAAGGCCCCGACCACGCACCGTGCCGCGTCCGCAGCCCAGATCGGCTGGAACCGTGCCAGCCCCTCCCCCGAGACCGGCAGCACCGGCAGGAAGGAGAAGCGCCGCAGCAAGGTGATCCAGGGGTCGCTGTGGTCGTAGACGATCGAGGGGGCGAAGACCGTCGTCTGCAGCGGCGAGGAGAGCACCGCCTCCTCGGCTACCCACTTGGCGCGGAAGAAGCGCGTCCGCTGTGCCGCCTGCGCGTCCAGGGCGCTGAAGAAGTGGAAGCGCTCGACGCCGCTGCGCTCGGACGCCTGCAGCAGTCGCACCGTCGCCAGCCCGTTCAGCTCCTCGATCCGCTTCGGCGGCTGGTCGCGGATCGAGGCGGCGAGGTGGATCACCGTGTCGACCCCGCGCAGCGCCTGGCGCACCAGGTAGGGGTCCGACATCTCGCCCAGGTCGCCGAGGGCGATCTGCACGTCGACCCGCCGCGCCCCCAACCGCCGCGGCTCGCGCACCAGGCAGCGGACCTCTTCGCCGCGCTCCAACAGCAGCGGTAGAAGCCGCGATCCGATGCTTCCGGTTGCCCCAGTCAACAGCAGCACGGCCCCATGATCCCTAAAATGAGCGCTCGCGCTTGGCCGGGGTCCCCGGCGGGCACCCGGAAAACGAGCATTTAGGAGACCTTCGAAATGACCTACGTCATCGCCGAGCCGTGCATAGGCCAGAAGGACAACTCGTGTGTCGAGGTTTGTCCCGTCGACTGCATCCACCCGACGCCTGACGAGGCCGATTACGACAACGTCGAGCAGCTCTACATCGACCCCGACGAGTGCATCGACTGCGACGCCTGCGTCGAGGCCTGCCCCGTAGACGCGTGTTTCGCCGAGGATCAGCTCCCGGCCGAGTGGGCGAAATACGCCGAGATCAACGCCAACTACTTCAAAAACCAGGCTGCTTAGTTGGCCTGACCCAGCCGGCTCTAATAGCCGGCTGGGTGTCTAGCTACGAAGGGCCCGGTAGCTGCGGCGCTGAGGGATTTGTGCCACCTGGGACCGGTGCCGCTGGTGTTGCCGGCGGTGTCCCAGCGCAGGCCGGCGATCACGGCGTAGGCGTGGCCGGAGTTGGCGTAGACGGTGATCCAGCGGCCGCGGCCGGCGCTGCCCCAGCTCTCCATCGGGCCGGACGGGAGCGGGCTGCTGAGGAAGCCGCCGCCGTGGAGGGCGAAGCTGACCGAGCCCGAGCAGTCGTAGCCGCTGTCCCACCAGCGCGCGTGGCCGCCGCCCCAGATGTAGGGCTTGGTGCGGATCTTGTTCGCCGCGGCGATCACCTTCTTCACGGCCGGGGGCGCGTTGACCGGCGGGATCGCCCGCCCGTTGACCAGCATCGCCTTGCCGGGAGGGCCGGTTTCGGTTGCTTCTTCGGTTTCCGGGGTAGTCGAGGTGACGCCGCCGGGGGTGGTCGCCTGAGCCGGCGCGGCCACGGCCAGCAGGGCCGCTGCCAGGGCCAGCACCGCAAATAGGGTTCGAAGGGCGGGCGCTCGTGCGGCCGCCCAAGGGGCGTTCTTCAATTCACTCCTCCTTCGTCGGCCTACGGGGTTAGCTGTCGGGCTGGCGCTGAAGGAGCCTGCGCCCCCACTCGTCGGTGGGTTCGCCCCAAAAACTCGGGTCCCCCGTTCCCCGGCGTTCTTAGCCAGGGATTAGGCGTTTGTGTGCAGACCTTAACGTAGGCCGGCGACGAAAGTTTCGCCAGCCAGTGTGCGCTTGGTCACGGAGCGCTACTGGACGACCGGCAGCGGCGTGCCGCTCACAGGCGGCGCTTCGGCGGCGGCCGGCGTCGACTGCAGCACCGGCAGCTCCTGCGGGGTCGCGGCGACGATGCCGCGGGCGGCCTGGCGGATCGCCTGCGAGGCGGGCGCGTCGGGCTCGGCGATCACCAGCGGCGAGCCGTTGTCGGCGTGCTCGCGCAGCGGCTCCGACAGCGGCACCTTGCCCAGCAGCGGCACGTCGAGGTCGTCGGAGAGCAGCTGGCCGCCGCCCTCGCCGAAGATCGTGAAGCGCTCCCCGTCGGGCGTGGTGAAGCCGGACATGTTCTCGATCACGCCGAGGATCTCGAGGTCGAACTTCTTCGCCATCTCGGCGCCGCGGTGGGCGACCGACTGCGCCGCCGGCTGCGGCGTCGTGACGACGACGAACTTCGCCTGCGGCAGCAGCTGCGCCAGCGTCATCGAGACGTCGCCGGTTCCCGGCGGCAGGTCGAGCAACAGGTACTCCAGCTCGTCCCAGGCGACGTCCTCGAGGAACTGCTGAATCGCCTTGTGCAGCATCGGGCCGCGCCAGACGACAGCCGAGTTCTCCTCGACGAAGAAGCCGATCGACATCACCTTCACGCCGCTGGGGGAGTCCAGCGGCAGGATCTTCCGCTCCGCGTTGACCTCCGGTTTGCGGTTGACCCCGAGCATGCGCGGGATCGAGTAGCCGTAGACGTCGCAGTCGAGCGCCCCGGCGGGGTGGCCTTCGGCGGTCAGCGCCGCGGCCAGGTTGGCGGTCATCGTCGACTTGCCGACGCCGCCCTTGCCGGAGGAGACGCAGATCACGTTTTTCACCTTCGCCAGCGCCCCCTGCGGCAGCTTGCCGCGGCCGAGCGTCTGCTGCAGCTGGCCTTTCTCCTCGTCGGAGAGGACATCGAAGCCGACCGCGACCGCGGTCACGCCTTCCAGCTGGGAGACCTGCGCGGCGACGGCCTGTTCGAAGTGCGAGCGGATCGGGCAGCCGGCGGTGGTCAGGGAGACGACGATCTCGACCCGGCCGCCCTCCTTGACCTCGATCGAGCGGACCATGCCCAGCTCGACGATCGAGCGTCGCAGCTCGGGGTCGATGACGGCGCGCAGCTTCTCGGTGATCTGATCTTCAGTGGGGAGTGGCATCGACTCGATTCTCGCAAAGCCGCTGGTTCGGCGGCAGGGAGGGGGGAGAGTTTCCGCCGCCCAGCCCTTGGTCCTCCGTACGCAGTCAACGCGAAGGAGGAGCTCATGTCCGGGACGAGGTTCGTGGTGGGAAGGGTCGTTGCGCTGGGGGTGCTGCTGGCGCTGAGCGTGCTGTTGCTGGCGGCGGCGAAGGCGAGCGCCGGCAAGTACCAGGTGGCGCAGTGCGGCTGGCACGTGGGCGCCGACGCCGATTGGGCCGACACCACCGGCGGGCTCAAGTTCCGGCCGGACGCCTACTGCGTCACCCCGGCCGGATCGGACCCCTTCGACGGCGCCCACATGAAGAGCTTCACCCGCGACGGCCAGACGACGGTCTCCGGCACCCGCTTCGCCCGCTGGCGCTGGGAAGCCCCCGCCAATACGGACGGGATCACCGCCGTTCGCGGCACCTGGTGGCACTCCCTTCACGACGGGATGGAGCAGCGCCTCGGCGGCGTCAACTGGGGCGGGGCCTTCAACCCCTCGCTGGCCGCGTCGGGCGCCGACACCTCCCTGCACGACTTCGCGATCGGCTTCGACTCGCCGATCCCGGCCTTCGAGGACCGCCTGCTCTGCGCCCGCGCCGATACGAAGTCGTGCTCGCTCGAACCCGGCTCGTGGTCGGCGGCCCGGGCGCTGACGCTGACGGTCGAGGACGACCGCCAGCCGGCCGCCCTGCTCACCGGCGGCGACCTGGTCGCCGGCGGCTGGCGCCGCGGCACCCAGTCGGTCTTCGTCGGCGGCGACGACGGCGGCTCGGGACCGCGCTTCGGGGAGACCTTCCTCGACGGCAACCGGGTCGGCTTCACCGAGTACCAGTGCAACAAAGTCCAGGTCGGCGGCGAGTGGCGGGCGACGACGATGCGCCCCTGCGGCACCTCGGCCCGCACCACCCACTACGTCGACACGACCGCCTTCAGCGACGGTCCCCACACCGTCGTCCACTGCACCGCCGACTTCGCCGGCAACGGCGCCTGCACCGGTGACCACACGGTCCTGGTCGACAACAACCCGCCGGCCCACCCGCGCGCGCCCGTCCTGGCCGGCGGCGACGGCTGGCGGCGGACCGACGACTTCGACCTCGGCTGGGAAAACCCCGACCAGGGGCCGGCGAGCCCGATCGCGGGCGCGGTCTGGCGGGTCTCGGGCGCGAGCGGCTACGACACCGGGGCCAGGTTCGCGGCCGGTCGCAACCGGGATTCCCTAACCGACCTCGCGGTCCCGAGCGCCGGCGCCTACTCCCTGCAGCTCTGGCTGCGCGACGAGGCCGGGAACGAAGCCGCGGGCGCGGCGGTGACGGTTCCCCTGCGCTTCGACGACGTGCGCCCGCAGGTTGCCTTCTCCGTCGAAGCCTCGGAAACCCAGCTGTTGGCGGACGTCTCCGACGAACACTCGGGCCCGGCTGGCGGCGGCATCTTCTACCGGCGCGTCGACGCCCCCGATTGGATCGAGCTGCCGACGAAGCTGGTGCCGGCCGGCGCTCCGGGCAAGGCCCACCTGGTCGCGCCGATGCCCGAACTCGGCTTCGGCACCTTCGTCTTCCGCGCCGACGCCGTCGACGCCGCCGGCAACAGCGCCTCGACGGTCCTCCGCGCCGACGGCACCCAGATGGCGATCCGGAGGGAACCGCCGCCACCCGTCGCCAAGGCAAAGCCCCTGCCGAGGCCGCCGAAGGCGAAGGCGCGGCTGTTCGCGCGGCTGCGCGGAGGCCACGGCCGCGGCGATTCCCTCACGATTCCCTTCGGCGCCCCGGCGCTGCTCAGCGGACGCCTCACCCGCGGCGACGGCGCCGGCCTCGCCAAGCGCGAGCTGCGGGTGGTCTCGCACCCCTCCCACGGCGCCCTGGCCCCGATCGGGGTGCAGACGCTGCGAACCGGCGAGGGGGGCGGCTTCGAGCTGCGGCTGCCGCCGGGGCCCTCGCGCCGGGTGACGGTCACCTTCACCGGAGACCCCGGCCTGGAGCCGGCGCGGCGGCCGGGGCTGGAGCTGCGGGTCCGCTCGGGCGTCTCGCTGCGGGCCGAGCCGGAGGCGCTGCGCACCGGCGAGGTCGTGCGCTTGAGCGGCAGGGTCAGGAGCGCCGGCGCCCCGATCCCGCGCCGCGGCAAGCTGGTCGCGATCCAGTACCTGGAGCAGGCCACCCACCGCTGGCGGCCGGTCCTGGTCACCCGCAGCGACCACCATGGCCGCTACCGCGCCCACTACCGCTTCCGCTACGTCACCGGCAGTGCCGCGATCCGGCTGCGGGCGACGGCTCTGGCGGAGGAGCGCTGGCCCTACGCGCCCGGCTTCTCATCCCCGGTCACCGTCCGGGTGCGGGGGTGAGGCGGCGTGGAAAACAGCCGCAGCGAGTCGCTAGGGTGAGCGCCATGTCGCAAGCGACCCTTCACACCAGCGCCGGGGCGATCGTGCTCGAGCTCCATGACGAGGACGCGCCGAAAACCGTCGAGAACTTCCGCAAGCTCTCCGCGGACGGGTTCTACGACCAGCTCGTCTTCCACCGGGTGATCCCGGACTTCATGATCCAGGGCGGCTGCCCGGAGGGGAGCGGCCGCGGCGGTCCCGGCTACACCTTCGAGGACGAGATCAACGACCGCAAAATCGTGCGGGGGGCGCTGGCGATGGCCAACGCGGGGCCGGACACCAACGGCTCCCAGTTCTTCATCGTCACCACTGGCGCCGCGCCGTGGCTCGACGGCAAGCACACCGTCTTCGGCGAGGTGATCGACGGCATGGACGTGGTCGACGCGATCGAGTCGACGCCGACCGACGCCGCCGACAAGCCGCTCGATCCGCAGACGATCGAACGGGTCGAGCTCGACGAGGAGTAGCAGCGCGCGCCCCCTCGGGGGCGCCGCGTCGTCATCCGCTGAGGATGATGACGATGAAGAAGGCGAGGACGACCTCGCTGACGATCCAGGAGTTGTCGTTCATCCAGTCGCGGATCTTCGGCAACACCATCTGCGCTCGTTTGCCCATCAGCAGGACACCGAGCGAAGGGGCGGCGAGGAAGAGCAGGGTGAGGCTGAGGAACGGCAGCACCTGCCAGTAAGCGTCGCCGTTATGGGCGAGGAAGGCGCCGACGCTGAACGAGGTGATCAGGTCGCTGGGGAAGAGCCCGAGCAGGAGGAAGCCGAGGACGAAGGTCGTCTTCGGGGTCGCGTTCTGGAGTTTGCCCATCCATTTCGGCGGCTCGCTGGTGTTGCGCCCCAGGTAGTTGTGGACCATCGCGAAGACCAGCAGGGCGAGGATCGCGTAGTCGAGCGGCCGCAAGCCGGATTCGGATTCTTCGCTGCCGCTGGTGGCGCCCTTGGCGATCAGGTAGGAGGCGCCGACAACGAGGGAGATCGAGATCGCGGCCCCGAATACATAGGACGCGGAGAGCTTCTTCCACGACGGGCTGGTCGCGAAGAAGAAGGCGCTGATGATCTGCGGTCCCGCGACCATCACGAAAGCCATCGGCAGCACCTTTGCGAAGTCCACATCGCAGACCCTCTCACAGAGGCAGGTCGAGTTTGTCTCAACCGTGTTCAGGGCGGAGCAGCGACAGCGGATCAGCTTCGATTCGCGCCGCGATCCGTTCGACGCTTCGCAGCGTCAGGTTCCGCTCTCCACGCTCGATGCTGCCCATGTAAGTGCGATGGACACCGAGCATTTCGGCGAATGCCTCCTGACTCAACCCGCGTGCCTGACGGTAGGCGCGAAGGTTGTGGCCGATGTTTCGTTGCAGGTCGCCCTCCATGCGGAGGAACGCTCCCGCTCTGCTACTTGAAGGTCTACAGACCGATAAGTAGCATCACTCCGGTCGAACCAGGTTGTGCTTACCTCTAGGCAGAGCCCGGTCCCCTTACGGTTGAGTTGGCGGAGGGGGTGGGATTCGAACCCACGAGACGCCTGACGACGCCTAACGGCTTTCAAGGCCGCCGCATTCAACCGCTCTGCCACCCCTCCGAAATGCCGCGCCGCGAATGCTAAAGACCGACGAGCCCGCCCGCTTGCCTGCCCTGATTGGATTCGCCGATGCGTAAGCTGCTCATCCTCGCCTCGGCGATGATCTTCATCGACGTCGCCTTCTTCGCCGCGATCGCGCCGCTGCTGCCGCAGTACGTGGACGAACTCGGCCTCAGCAAGGCCGAAGCCGGGGTCCTCTCCGCCGCCTACGCGGCGGGGACGCTGCTCGGCTCGCTGCCCGCCGGCTTCGTCGCCAGCCGCATGGGGCCGCGGAAAACGGTCATCTACGGCCTGCTCCTGCTCGGGTGCTCGAGCCTCGTCTTCGGGTTTGCCGAGCAGATCGCGCTGCTCGACGCCGCCCGCTTCATCCAGGGGATCTCCGGGGCGCTGATCTGGTCCGGCGCCCTCACCTGGCTGATCACGACGGCGCCGGAGGAGAAGCGGGGTGCGGTCATCGGCCGCGCCCTCGGCACTGCCATCGCCGGCGCCCTGCTCGGCCCCGCCCTCGGGGCGATTGCCGGTTCGATCGGGACCGAGCCGGTCTTCAGCTCGGTCCTCGTGATCACGATTCTGCTCTCGGTCGCGGCGTCGCGGCTGCCCGAGCCCCCGTCACCCCAGCGGCAAAGCTTCGGGGAAGTCGCGGCGACGCTGGTCAGCCGACCAATCCTGGAGGCCGCTGCCTTCGTTGCCGTGCCGTCGGTGATGTTCGGCGCGATCGAGGTCCTGGTGCCGCTGCGGATCGACTCCCTCGGCGGCGGCCACGGCGTGATCGCCGCCGGGTTCATCGTCGGCGCCGGCCTCGAGGCGTCGTTGGCGCCGGTCGCCGGCCGTCTCTCCGACCGCGTCGGCCGGCGGCTGCCCTACGTCACCGGCCTGGCGATCTGCGCCGTGGCGATGATCGCGATCGCGGCGGTGGCGACCCTCGGCCTCGTCCTCGGCGCGCTCATTCTCACCTCGCTCGGTGCCGGTCTCTGCTTCGCGCCGGCGCTGACGCTGATCTCCGACGTCGCCGAGTCGAGCAGCCTCCACCAGGGCTTCGCCGCGGGGGTCTCCAACATGGCTTGGGCGGCGGGCCAGGTGATCGGCGGGATCGGCGGCGGAGTCGTCGCCAGCCTCACCGGCAACACCGAGCCGAGCATCGCGATCGCGCTGCTGCTGCTGCTCACCGTCGCCTATGCGTTTCGAGTGATGGACCCGGACACAACACCACAGCCGCTGCCGGGGTAAAAAGGGCGGATGGCGCGCGCAACCCGCAGATCGGCTGGCGAGTGGGTCAACTGGGCGGGGGACCAGCGCTGTCGCCCGGCCCGGATCGTTCGTCCTGGCAGCCGCGACGAGCTGGCGGAGGCGATAAGCGCCGCTGCGGCGGCCGGGGAAAAGGTGCGGGTGGCGGGCTCCGGTCACTCGTTCACCGAGGCGGCGCTGAGCGACGGCACGCTGATCCGGCTCGAGGGACTGGGCGGCGTCCTCGACGCGGACCGGGAGTCCGGGCTGGCCCGGGTTGGCGGCGGCACCGTCCTCGCCGACCTCAACGAGGAGCTGGCCCGGCTCGGGCTGGCGATGGAGAACCTCGGCGACATCGACCGGCAGACGATCGCCGGCGCGATCTCGACCGGCACCCACGGGACCGGCGCGCGGCTGCGCAACATCTCCGCCCAGGTCGAGGGGATCGAGCTGGTGCTCGGCGACGGCAGCGTCCGCCACCTCGGTCCCACCAACGATTCCGAGCTGCTGCGGGCGGCGCGGGTGGGGGTGGGGGCGCTGGGGGCGATCTCGGCGGTGACCTTGCGCTGCGTTCCGGCCTTCAGCCTGCTGCGGGTCGATGCGCCGCACCCCCGCGAGGAGGTGCTCGACAGCTTCCAGCAGCGGGCCGACGAGCACGATCACTTCGAGCTCTTCACCTTCCCCTACTCGGACCTGGCGCTGGTGCTGGAGCGCAATCGCCTCGAGGGGGAGCCGCGGCCCCGCGGCCGTGCCGCCGCCTACCTCAACGACGTCGTCCTGGAGAACTGGGCGCTGGAGGCGCTGGCGGCGACCGGCAAGGCGATCCCCCGGCTGATCCCGGCCCTCTCGCGGCTCGCCGGCCGGCTCGCCTCCGGCAGTCGCACCAGCGACCGCAGCGACCGCGTCTTCGTCAACGAGCGGCGGGTGCGCTTCACCGAGATGGAGTACGCGTTGCCGCGCGAGCACGGGCCGGAGGCGGCGCGGCGGGTGGTCGAGTGGGTGCGGGCGAACCGCTACCCGGTCTTCTTCCCGATCGAGATGCGCGTCTCGGCCGGCGACGACGCGGCGCTCAGCCCAGCCCATGAACGGGAGACGGCCTACGTCGCCGTGCACCAGTACCGAGGGATGGAGTGGCGCCCCTACTTCGAGGCGGTCGAGGAGATCATGGGCTCCTACGGCGGCCGCCCCCACTGGGGCAAGCGCCACTTCCAGACGGCGGCGACCCTGGCCCCGCGCTACCCGGCCTGGGAAGAGTTCCAGCGCGCCCGCGAGACCCTCGACCCCGGCCGGGTCTTCAGCAACGAGTACACGCAGCGCGTCCTCGGCTAGAGGAACGCTTTGCCCTCGCCGCGGTAGGTGGGGACCTCGTCGACGATCTGGTCGCCTTCGACCAGGTAGAGGGTGTCGAAGCGCTCGCAGAGCTCGCCGGCTTTGGCGTGGCGGAGGTAGACGCGGTCGCCGACCCCGAGGGACCCCGCCGGCTTTCCCAGCAGAGGCGTCTGCACCTCGCCGGCTCCCTCCTCGTCATCGAAGCGCAGCCCCTCGGGCAGCCAGGGGGCGGGGAGGCGGCCCGGGTTGCCGGGGCCGGAGGCGAGGTAGCCGCCGCCGAGCGCCGTCGCCACCCACTCGGAGGGCTTTCGCGTGACCGGCAGGGCGAAGGCAGCGGCGGGAGTCAGGCTGAAGCGGCTGTAGTGGTCGAAGAGAACGGGCGCGTAGAAGCCGGAGCCGGCGGTCACCTCGGTCACGGCCTCCTCGGCCGCGGTCAGCTCGAGGCTGCCGGTGCCGCCGCCGTTGACGATCTCCAGCTCGACGAACTCGCTCAGCGTGGTGACGATCTCTCCCCGCCGGGCGGCGATTTCGGCCGCCGAGCGCTTTTGCATGAAGCGGATCGCGGCGCCGCGCAGGCGCTGCCCCGGCGGCAGGTCGCCGACCCCCGAGATCTGCCCCTCGTAGGCCATCAGCGCGTCGAGTTCGATCTGCGGCCGCTTCTCGATCTCCCGCGCCAGCGCCACCGCCTGCTCGACGGAATGGATCGGCGAGCGCTTCGGCCCGATCTTGACCCTGCCGCCGAGCCACCACCAGCTGGCGTCGACGTCGATGCAGACGCGGATCGGCGGCGCCCCCTTGCCCAGCACCGAATCGATCATGTCGAGGTGCTCGACGCAGTCGACCATCACGATCGGCGCCCCCTCGGGATTGGCGGCCGAGCGCAGCGCCAGCTCCTCCAGCGCCCCCGCGTCGGCGGTGGGGTAGGCGAGCAGCAGGTTCTCGAGCCCCAGCTCGGCGAGCCAGAGGGTCTCCGGCAGGGTGTAGGTCATCAGCCCTCGGAAGCGCTCGTCCCGCGCGAGGATCGCCTCCAGCAGCGCTCGGCAGCGAATCGACTTCGAAGCGACCCGGACCAGCTTGCCCGTAGCCCGCTCGAGCATCGAGTCGGCGTTCGCCCACATCGCTTCCAGGTCGACGAAGGCGAACGGCGCCTCGACCTCGTCGAAGATCCGCTCGTAGCGCTCGTGCGACTGGGGAGGGGCTGGCACGGCGCCAGCCTAGTCGCCGTGCGCGATGTCTCGGGGCGGCTGGTTCGATGGAGTAGCCTTTTGAGGCACACTTGAGGGCTAGCTGTATGAGCGTAAAAGCACAGTCCAATCCCTTCTCCCTGGACTCCACCAGCGACGTCCCGCTCGGCGTGCAGCTGAGCTGGCGCCTGCGGGCGCTGATCCTCACCGGCCAGCTGAACCCGGGCGAGCGCCTGCCGAGCCTGCGCCGGGTCGCCGGCTGGGCCGGCGTCAACGTCAACACCGTGCGCTCGGTCTACGAGTCGCTCGAAGAGGAGGGGCTGATCGTCAGCCAGCAGGGGCGGGGGACCTTCGTCGCCGCCGACGTCGTTTCCGAGCCGGAGCTCGAGGCCGTGGCGCTGGAGGCGCTGCGGCAGGGGCAGGCGCTGGGGCGCGAGCCGCAGGACCTGGCGATCGTGCTGATGGCCTGCGCGAGCATGCTCGGATCAGAGGCCGAGCTCGCCGCTTTGCCCACCACCGGCGATGCGACCGAGGACAGCGAGACGATCGAGGTCCGCCAGGAGCTGCGCCGCCAGATCGCCCGCCTCGAGGCCGAGCTGGCCGCCTACGTCCGCGACATGCCCGACCTCTACACCGCCAGCCCGCGCGCCAAGGCCCACGTCGCCGGCGTCGAGGAGCTGGAGGAAACCCGCGACACCCTGATCGCCAAGCTCTCCGAAGCCCAAAAGGCCGCCGCTGAGAGGGCAAGGGCGGAGGGCAAGGCCCGCCGCGGGAAGGCGAGCGGGTCGGGCGAGGGCCCCCTCGGCCACGCGAAGGCTTGGTGGACGGAGTAGGTGAGGCTCTACTCCGCGATTCGCAGCCAGTACCTACAATCGGTCAAAGTGCGAGGAGAGGTGGCCGAGTGGCTGAAGGCACTCGCCTGCTAAGCGAGTAGGGGGCGCAAGCTCTCTCGAGGGTTCGAATCCCTCCCTCTCCGTTTTGGCTCGGCTCCCACGCTGTCGGCGATCTAGGGAAAATTGTTGATTGATAGATGAAACCCTCATATGGTCAGCGGACTTAGCGATCACACTGATGAGGGGAAAGCAGAATGTCGACGTCGGAAGAGAGCGCGCTTACGGAGGTAGGGGAGGCCGCGGCATCGATTCGAGTTCACGTCGGTGGGGATTGGACGGTGGTCGACCTCGAGAGATTCCTCAGCGCCACCAGGCAGATCTACAACGCTGGTCTGGCCGCATACCTGGCAAGCAGTGGAGAAGCTGAGACTTTTCGAAGCCAGGTCGAGGAGTTCGAGCACCAGGCGATTCGCGTCGAGCATGAGCCGCTCAGCTTCGGTGAGCCCATGCGTCTTGGCTCGGGAGGATCGAGCTACGAGCCGGCCGAGGCGGTGAGCGCCGAAATTCAGCGGGTGGCACCGTCGGTCCGTTCAGAGCCGCTGCTTCGCGCCCTCGCGGTCGCGAGAGAAGCCAAGACCTTTCGTCTGCAGCTGTTGCAGCGAGATGCTCTCGCCTTGGCGCCCGAGGCGCAGCTGGGGATTGCGAGTATCTCGATGGCATCGCCGGGTTGGATCGACCTCAAGGGTCTGGGAGAGCCGATCAAGCAGTTGGGCAAGCTCCTCGAACGCTTAGTTCGTCTGCCCGGCAAGGTGAAAGACGACAAGCTCGACAGGGAGGCAAAGAAGCAGACGAACGAGACCGAAGCGGCAAGGGACGAAATCGAGATTGCGCGTACAAAGATGGCCGCGATCGAAGATTTCCTGCGCCTCCAATGGGGACCCGATTTCCGCTCGGTCCCCGGTGTCAACGAGCAAATTCAGGAACTGTTCTCGGGCGTGCGGAGCATCAGTGACCTGGCTCAATCTGGTCATTTGCTTCCGGCGCCTGACCACCCTTGATCGACGATCCCGGCCGACTCAGGGAGTCCGGCATCCTTGCCTCCCGCGACCATCCAGACCCCTTACAGTCACTTGGATGGAGGCTCGATCCGACTTGAATCCCGGCGCCCACCTCGGGCGCCGCACGAAGATCATCGCCACGGTTGGGCCGGCGAGCTGGGAGCCGCGGGTGCTGGAGAAGCTGGTCGAGGCGGGGACGGACGTCTTCCGGCTGAACTTCTCCCACGCCGGTCCCGAGAGGCAGGCGGAGACGATCGGGGCGGTACGGGCGGCGGCGGAGCGGGTCGGGCGCGAGGTGGCGATCCTCGGCGACCTGCCGGGGCCGAAGCTGCGGATCGGTTCGATGCGGGGCGACGTCGCCGAGCTGGAGACGGGGATGCACGTGACGCTCACGCCCGAGGAGGTGGAGGGGGACCGGGACACGATCCCGGTGCAGTGGTCCGGGGTCTCGGGCCTGCGCGAGGATCAGCTCGTCTACCTCGCCGACGGGGCGATCCGGTTGCGGGTCGGCGACGCCGAGGACGGCGGCGTCGGCGCTGAGGTCGAGGTCGGAGGGACGCTGTCGTCTCACAAGGGGATGAACATCCCCGGCGGCGTCGATCTGCCGGCGACCACCGGCGTCGACCTCGGCTGGGTCGAGTTCGCCGTCGAGAACGGCGTAGACCTGGTCGCGGTCTCCTTCGTCTCCACCGCCGCCGACCTGGAGCCGGTCTCGGCGCGGCTGAAAGAGCTCGGCTCCCGCATCCCTGTGATCGCCAAGATCGAGCGCCAGCAGGCGGCCGAGAACATCGACGAGATCGTCCGCGCTGCGAGCGGCGGGATCATGGTCGCCCGCGGCGACCTCGGGATCGAAGTGCCGCTGGAGGTGCTGCCGATCGAGCAGAAGCGGCTGATCCGCGCCTCCGGCATGGTGTCGAAACCGGCGATCACGGCGACGCAGATGCTGGCCTCGATGGTGACCGCGCGCCGCCCGACCCGGGCCGAGGTGACCGACGTCGCCAACGCGATCTACGACGGCACCGACGCGGTGATGCTCTCCGAGGAGACCGCGGTCGGCCAGAACCCGGTCGAGGCGGTGGAAGTGATGGACCGGATCGCGCGCGCGACCGAGCCCGACCTCCCCTACAGCGAGTGGCTGTTCCGCCGCACCGACCAGGCAACCCAGGACGTCGCCGACTCGGTCGCCCAGAGCGCCGTCGGCGCCGTCTACCGGCTCGGGCTGAAAGCGCTTGTGGTGCCGACCAACACCGGCCGCACGGCCCGCCTCGTCTCCGCCCACCGGCCTGACGTGCCGGTGCTCGCGGTCTCCCCGTATATAGAGACGGTGCGGCGGGTCGCGCTCCTGTTCGGCGTCACCGCCGCGCAGAGCGATTTCGGGACCGAGCTGCGCAGCCTGCTCGACCACTGCGCCGGGGTCGCCGCCAAGCAGGGGATCGCCGCGCCGGGGGAGCTGGTCGCGATCACCGCCGGGCTCGACGGGCAGGAACTCGGCACGAACCTGTTCGAGGTGCATAGGGTGCCGGAGCTATGAGCGCGACGGCGAGACTGGAGCGGGAGGGGGGTCTGGCGACGATCACCCTCGACAGCCCGCCGCTCAACCTCTTCGACCAGCGGATGATCGACGACCTGCGTGCGGCGGTCGACGCGGTCGCCGCCGAGCCGCCACGGGCGCTGCTGATCCGGGCCGAGGGGCGCGCCGTCTCCGGCGGCGTAGACGTCCACGTCTTCGCCGACCTGACGCCGGAGCAGGGGCGAGCGCTCTGGGACGAGCTGCTGCTGATGATCGAAAAGGTCGAAGAGCTGCCGGCGCCGGTCGTCTTCGCCGCCCACGCGCTGACCCTGACCGCGGCGTTTGAGCTCTCGCTCGCCTGCGACCTGATCGTCGCCTCGCCGAAGGCGAAGTTCGGCCTGGTCGAGAAGGTGGTCGGGCTGACGCCCTCGATGGGCGGGACGCAGCGGCTGGCCGAGCGCGCCGGCAGCGGCCGCGCCCGCCACTTCGTGATGTCGGGCGGGATCTTCAGCGCCGAGGAGATGGAGCGCTGGGGCGTCGTCAACCTGATCTACGAGGACCACGACTTCGACGCCGCGGCCCGCAAGCTGGCGGCCGAGCTCGCCGCCGGGCCGACCAAGGCGCACGCGATGACCAAGTACATCCTCCGCCGCTTCCGCGAAGGCGGGATCCCGGCGGCTGACGAGGCGGTGCGGACCGACGCCGCCGAGCTGTTCGCGACCGAGGACCTGCAGAACGCCGTCCGCACCTTCCTCGAGCAGGGCGGCCCCGGCCACGCCGAGTTCCACGGCCGCTGAGAGCGGCCGATCGCCCGTGAGCAGCCCGGGGTAAAGTGAGCAGATGGCGGGAGTTCCCGGAATGCCGAACGTCGACTTCGACGCGATCGCCAAAGGGCTGGCGATGGCGGTGCCCTTCGTCAATCACCTCGGCATCGAAATCGTCGAGGTGGACGCCGGTGAGGCGACGGTCGTGCTGCCGCGCCGGCCCGAGCTCCACAACCACGTCGGCTCCCAGCACGCGGGCGCCCTCTTCACCGCTGCCGAGACTGCCTCCGGAGCAGCCTTCGTCGGCGCCTTCGCGGTCCGCATGGGCGACGTCGTGCCGCTCGCCAAGTCGGCCGAGATCGACTACGAGAAGATCGCCCACGGCGCGATCACGGCGACCGGCAAACTTGGCATCGACGCCGCCGAAGCCCTGGCCACACTCGACGCCGAGGGCAAGGTCGAGTTCCCCTGCGAAGTCGAGCTGACCGACAAGGACGGCAACCGCGTCGCCACCGCCACCGTGCACTGGCACGTGCGGCTCAAAGATCAGCCTTCGTAGTAGCTCTTGATCGGGTCGAGCGTGCCGCCGTGCAGCGGGCTCGCCGCGATCGCCTTGAAGTAAGCGGAGTTGTGGTTGAGGGCGTCGAGCGGCGGGATGTACACGTCCACCGGAACCTCTTTCCCGGTTGGGTCGTCCCATGGCTTGTCGGTTTTCAGCCAGGGCGGCGGCTTGCCGAGTTCGTGCAGTTTTTTGATTTCCAGGTACCGCTTGACGGGATCTTTCTTCGCCTTCTCGATGTCTTCTGTGGCTTCCTTCCAGCCCATGTCGGCATCTTTGATGCCGGGGTAGACGAGGATGACCTTGCGGCGCAGGCGCCCCACCTGGATCGACTCGGCGTTCGCCGCTCCCGTCGCCTTGATCAGCGCCGTCGTCCCATAGAACGGCTGGCCATTGATCGCGACCAGCAGCACGTCGCGCTCGATCGACTCGATCAGGTTGCGGTAGGGGTCGCCGCCGCGATCGGTGGTGACGAGGACGTCGCCGTGCAGCCCGGGCTTCAGTCGCCCCAGCCGGTCTCCCCAGCCGAGCGCGTCGGCGGGGTTCGCCGTCGCCATTTCGCATAGCTGCTGGTCGCTGAACTTCTTTTTCAGGTGTTTCTTGTTCCAGGTGTCGGCGACCTTCAGCTCGCCGAGCAGGTTCTTCGAGCCGGAGGGCGACCAGTCAGCGCCGAGGCAGACCCGCAGCCCGGCCGCTGTCGCCTCGTCGACTTTGGTCGTGTCGCGGTAGAGCCAGAGGTTGGAAAACGGCGACCAGATCACCGCGCTGCCTTTCGGCCCCCACTGTTCGAAGTTGGCTTTCTCCAGTGCGGTGCAGTGGATCGCCCCCAGTCGGGGCAGCAGGCATTTCTCTTCGCGCAGCTTCGTGTACTCGTCGATCAGTTTCTCTTCGGTGCCCTCGGAGAGGTGGTAGAGGAAGGCGCTGCCGGCTTCCATCTTTTCTTTCTCTTTTTTGTATTCGGCGTCGCTTTTCAGCGGCAGCGCCGACTGGAAGACGCTTTTCTTTTTCGTCTTGAAGGTCTCGTACTCGACGTTGCGGACCAGCCAGCCTTCGTAGGGGTAGGCCATCTTCGCCGAGCCCTGGACGGCGGTCGTGCCGCCGACCACCGCCTTCACCTCGACGTACTTGAGCAGCGCCTTGCCGGCCATCGCACCGAGCGCGTTGGCGGGGTCGGAGATGCGCGCTTCGTAGTCGTGTGCGCCGGGCCACTTGTAGCGGGAGGTGTAGGGCTCGGTGACACCCGCCGGCGACCAGAGCGAGAGGCAGTTGTAGATCATGTGCCCGTGCAGGTCGATCAGGCCGGGGTAGATGGCGCCGCCGGTCCGTACCCGCCGGGCGCCGTCGAACCCTTCCGGCGCCGGGTCGCTCTCCTTCTGTACCGCGGCGATCTTTTCGTCGGCGCCGATGTAGAGGGCGCCGTCGTCGATCACCTTGCCGTTGTCGAAGGTGACGAGGCGCCCGAGGAAGACGATCGGCTCGATCATCGAGCCCACTGTAAGCGGAACGAGAAGAAGATGTTGAAGTACTCGGGTGTAGTTGCGAGAAAGTAGGAGGAGCGGCTAGGGTCGGCGCGGTGACCACGCCACCCTTCGACCACGGTCCACCCGCCGAGCTGGCGCGCCACTTCGCCGAAGTGCCGGACCCGCCGGTCAAAGACGACTTCTGGTTCGACTGGGGGCCGATCTTCTACCGCGGGCGCCTCGACGGCTCCGCCCGCGTCCTCTGCATCGCCTCCGACCCCGGGCCGACCGAGCGGGTCGCCGGGCGCAGCCTGGTCGGGAACGCGGGGCAGCGGGTGCAGGGCTTCCTGGCGAAGCTGGGGCTGACCAAGTCCTACGTCTGCCTCAACGCCTGGGCCTACGCGCTGCACCCCAGCGCCGCCAGCGACGAGCTGAAGAAGGTGAAAGAACCGGAGCAGTTGAAATGGCGCAACCGCCTCTACGACCTCGCCACCAGCTCGAAGCTGGAGGCGATTGTCGCCTTCGGCGGGATGGCCGAGGAAGCGCTGTCGCTGTGGCCGAACCCTCCCGCCGACGTCGTCAAGGAAATCCCCCATCCCTCCAGCCGCGACGAAAAAAAACTGCTCGACGGGTGGCGGGCGGCGGTGAGCGACCTGCGCGGAGTCGTCACCCCCGACCCCGATGGTGATGCCAGCGGCCCCAACTACGGGACCAAATTCAGCGAAGACGACTACGCGCCGATTCCCCGCGCCGACCTCCCCTTCGGCGCGCCCGCCTTCCTCGGCGACGACGCCTGGGTCCGCGAAGGCGGCCACGGCCAGAACTCGGTCGAGCGCCCCTCGCCCGACGACGGCCACACGCTCACCTGGCACGCGCCGCCTTCTGCCTGAGCCGGTAGCCGGTTAGTAGGAAAGCGCCTCGATCCAGTCGAGGGAGCGGCCGCAGAGGGAGCTCGCTTCCGTGACGTCGATCGTCTCGACGTGAGCGTCGGCGGCGGTGGCGGTGGAGACGACCAGAGGCCCGAGGGGAAACGCTTCTCCGCCGACGCCGGGGGCCAGCGGGCTCGCATCTTCGTAGGTGAAGGCGATTTCGTGCTGGCCCGGCTCGAGCTTCACCGTTCCCACCTGTCGGTAGGAGTCGGCGTGGTCGAGTTCGGGGCCGCTGGAGCCCGCCGGCGTGCCGTCGATTTCGATCTTCACGTCGCCGCGGGGGGAGCCGCCGAGCCAGACTCCGTAGGTGCCGCTTTTCTCGACGCTGAAGGTGCCGGTGGCGGTGCCGGGCGAGTTGGGCGTCGCGTAGGTGCCTCCACCCCCGACCGTCCAGTCGGACGGCAGCGAGAGGTCGCCGAGCGGGATCCGCACCGGATCGGGTCGGATCGCGGCGGCCAGGTGCCGCGTCCCCGGCGTCTCCGCCAGCGATTCGACTTCCGCGCAGTCGGGGACGGCCGAGGGGCCTTCCAGCCCCTCCAGCCCGAGATGCCGGAGCGGCGCGGGGGTGCCATCCGCCTGCCAGACCTCGTAGAAGTCGTCGGCTTCCACCAGCTGGAAGGGGAGCGGCGGTCGGCTGGCGAGAGGCGAGCGGCGCAGGACGAGGGTCTTGTAGGGCAGCAGGCCTTCGAGCGCGAAGCGGTCGATGTCGGCGGTTTCGCCCTTTTCGAGGGTCCCTCCGGAGACCAGCGGCACCTGGCGGCGGCGGAGCTCACTCGCTCCCTCCGGGTCGGCGTCGCGGAGGAAGTGACGGGCGCCGTAGGGTTCGTACTCGGTCATCAGCGTCGGTCCCTCGCCGGCGATCCGCTTGCCGATCCCTTCCAGCTCGGAGAGGCGCTGGTAGGGGGCCAGGTACTCGTCGCGGTAGCCGAGGGCGTTGGACCAGAGGACGCCGAGCGCGATCAGGCCCAGCACCACCCCTCCCTCCACGCGCAGGCCGCGTTCGGTGAGGAAGGCGCCGCCGAGGCAGGCGGCGAAGAGGACGGCGGCGGAGCAGGTGGCGAGCGCCTTGCCGCCCACCCAGGGGGAGCCGATTGCGACGAGGAAGCCGGCGCCGACCAGGAGGCCGGCGACGAAGGCGGCCGAGCCGAGCGCGCGGCGGTTCCAGATCCGCCACAGGCCCAGCCCGGCCGCGAGCAGCGCGACGGCGATGAGGATGACCGTGGCGACCGAGTCGGAGGGGTGGAGGCGGAAGTCGCCGCTGGGCCAGATCCCCACCGCCTGCCAGGGGCTCAGCGGCCCGATCAGGTTGCCGAGCTCATTCGGATCGGTGAGGGCGCCGGATTCCTTCGGCAGGAGGCCGGCGCTCAGCAGCCAGGGGAGGGTGGCGATCAGTATCAGCCCTCCGACCAGGGCCAGTCGCGTGACCAGGGCCCGGCCACCGCTCTGCACGGCCACCGCCAGGGCGGCCAGGGCCAGCATCGGCAGCAGCCAGAGGGCCGCGCCGGCGGCGGTGAGGACGCCGAGGATGGCCGCCGTCGTGAGCGCGATCGGGATGCCGGCGCGCCAGCTCACCCGCTCGCGCACGACGGTGGGGATCAACGCTGCGAGCAGCGCCAGCAGCAGCACCGTCGCGACCTCCTTCACCCCGCCCCAGAGGTAGTAGCCGAAGAGGAGGGCCGGTTGCGCGGCGAGGAAGGCGATCGCGCCGCGGAGCGGCCGCCGCCGGATCACCTCCGTGCTCAGCTGGTAGAGGCAGAGCGCCAGCAGGGCCGCCATCGTCGCCAGGTAGGGCTGGAAGAGCCAGGCGGGGTCGCGGGAGAGGATCGTCGAGCCGGTCGCCAGCGGCGTGAAGGCGCCGATCGGATAGCCGCTGCCGAGGTTGAAGTGGAGCGTCGCCTCGTAGGTGGACGGCGGCAGGCCCGAGAGGCTGCGGCCGGCGTCGGCGACGCGGTCGGTCAGCGCCAGCCAGGTCGCGGTGTCGTCGAGTTTGATGTAGCCGGCGAAGGTGGGTTCGCCGGAGAAGACGATCGGGGCGGCGTAGACGGCGAAGACGGCAAGGGCGGCGAACACCGCGTAGCGCTCGAGGCCCCAGCGGTGAGAGCCGCGGGCGAGCAGGAAGCCAGCTACGGCCAGGGCGACCGTGAGCGGTGCCGCCAGGTCGGCGAGACCGGAGGCGATCGAGGTCATCTCCCCGGCCAGGACGACCACCGTGAAGCCGACCGGCGCCACCAGGGGGGAGGGCAGGACGGCGCCGCTGGCGCGGTCGACCAGCAGCCCGCAGCCGACGCTCAGCGCCAGCAGCAGGAGCGGGAAGAGGAGCCAGGAGAGGAGCATCGCCGGGGGGAGGCCCGGTTATCCGACCGGGACGATCGCTCCCGAGCGGATCAGGTCGAGGGCTTCTCCCCCTTTGGGATCGAAGACCTCGATCTGGGTGTCGACCCCGGGGAACGCGAGGTAGGCGCTGGTGGCGTCTGGGCCTTCGGCGTAGGCGGCTCCGCCCCCGGCCGCCTGCACGAGGACCGCCCCCGGTTCCTGTCCGAGTTCCTGGATCCGGGAAAGGGCGCCGGACTGCCGATAGCTGCCCACCGTCAGGAACGGCTTTTCGGTCCCCGCTTCTTCCCCCTTCGGGAGGTAGCGGATGAAGGTGCGATCCGACGATGGCCGCGAGACTTCATATCCGACTTCCACCCGCGGCCCCGCCCAGTAGATGGGGTAGCCGGTTCCCTTCAGGGCGCCCAGCAGCTCCGATTCGGAGACGACGGAGACGGCCTTGGGCTGGGCAGCGTCCCGGTTGCCTTCGGAGCTGGAGTCGTCGCCCCCGCCCTTGATCAGCAGCAGCCAGACGAGGAGGCCGACGGCGACGGCGACGGCTATCGCGGCGGTGGGGCGGATGCGCCCGCCGTCGCTCTTCGCGGTCCCGTCCTGGCGTTCCCCTGGCGCGTCGTCGCCGCGCGCCGAGTCGAACCCCAGCCAGTCCTTCCAGTCCCTTTTCTGCGGCATCAGCTCGCCAGTTCTATCGCTCAGACCCGCCCGGACGGCGTCTGCCGCCCGGGCGAATCCCAGCTTTCAGGCAGCTAAGCGCTGCAGACGACGTACGGTTCGACGCCGATCTTCTGGCTGCCCGAGAGCGTGGCGCCAACCGTGGCGACCGCTTTCCAGGTAGTGCTGGCGCTCGGGTAGCTCTCCGACAGCATCGCCGCGTTGTTCGGCGTCCCGGATCCGGCGATGACCACACGCGCGCCGCCGCCGAGCATGGTTTTCCCGGCCGGACAGCTGACAGTGGCGCTGACCTGGGTGCCCAGTGCTGGCGCGTTGCCGGTCTGCACCAGGGTGCCGGTGACGATCTGGCTCGCGGCCAGGCCGGTGGGCCCGGTCGGCCCCGTGGAGCCGGTTACACCCGTCGGCCCCGTGGAGCCGGTTACACCCGTCGGACCCGTAGAGCCGGTTACACCCGTCGGACCCGTGGAGCCGGTTACACCCGTCGGACCCGTGGAGCCGGTTGCCCCGGTCGGACCCGTGGAGCCGGTTGCACCGGTGGCGCCGGTGGGCCCGATCGGGCCCTGCGGCCCGGTGGGACCTTCAGCGCCCGTCGCGCCTTTTTCACCTTCGGGGCCCTGAGGACCAGTCACGCCTTGTTCGCCCTGCGGACCAGTCGGACCTTCAGCCCCGGTGGCGCCTTTCTCGCCTGCCGGACCCTGCGGGCCGGTAGGCCCTTCGGCGCCGGTCACGCCCTGCTCGCCCTGCGG
>Ga0070682_100000041_pt1 | contig 142152 bp, 123 predicted proteins | sample KBSC63LmetaG_FD_64668 | JGI IMG/M metagenome (GOLD analysis project Ga0070682, IMG submission 64668) | Corn rhizosphere microbial communities from Kellogg Biological Station, Michigan, USA - KBS C6-3L metaG | ecosystem: Host-associated > Plants > Roots > Rhizosphere | place: USA: Michigan...
CCAGTACCTGTGTAAGGCGCCTTATTTGGTTCGGTCACGCCGAAGGCGGGATTGGAAAAATGCGCAGCATATTTTTCCAAAGAGCCAAATACAGCGCCAGCACAGGTACGCAGCCTCGCCGGCTGTGGAGGCGAAAGCTCCAGAACTTTTGAGATATGGAATTTTAATACAGTTTTCTAATTTTAAGCTGAGGCACTACTCAGATTTACTTCCTGTATCCTTCGGTACCAAACCCTTCTCCCTTGCTTGTTTGACAAAGCTGCCGTAGGCTTTCCATATACCTTGCCCAACTAAAACTGCAACTAGCGTAAAAATCGCCCTGCTCGGTCCAGCCGTCTTGTGAGAACCGAACCCTTGTCTTTCCATCGTTTTCATCCAGGGCAAAAGTAAATGTATGGCCCTTCCAGCCATCAGGACTTGTACATTCCCATAGCAATTTTTCATTTGGGACCATTTCAATCACCTTCATGTGTGGGCCTTCGTGTTCTCCAAAATGGAAGATGAGCGTACCACCGATGGCGGGATCGCCTGAGGTTTTTGTTGTCCACCAATTTGATAATCCATTGATGGTGCTGATCGCTTCAAACACTTTTTCTTTTGAAGCGTTGATATGAAAGAGATGTTTTATGGAATACATAGTTGTAATTTTTTTGTGTAATGTAAATGTTGATTGATGGTTCATTGCAGCGTCTAAAATTCGCAGGCTCTTCTATGAACTATTAACTATAACTCATCGCTTCTGTTGTAAGGTATTTTTTCAGGAAAGCAACCTGGCCCACATCATAACTTTCATGCTGCGCCAAAAAAGCAATGGCACCGCCAATGGAATGATCCGTGGTAGGATTTTTGAACGGAGCATCAGCGGCAAGATGTTCATCAGTTACCGTAGCCAACGCCTCTTTTAGCAGATCGCTTGCCTTTTGCCATTCAGCTTTGGCTTCAGCCAATGTTGCGTATTTGTAATTCGGGTCAAATGGTTTGAATCCCTCAAACAAACCTTTGTAAGGGTTCTCTACTTGCTTACCCAGGAGTGCTGCGATATTATAGCGGGCCCAAACCGTGTGTACTGCAAGCCAGTTCAGCGGGTTGTTATGATCGCTGATCCTTTCTTTCGCCTGTTCCTCTGTTACGCCATCGAGCGCATTAAGAAAAAGCCGGGTGTTGAGATTGAAGATGAGTTCTGAATGATAAAGTGCCTGTGCCATGTTTTTTATTTTATGATTTGATGAATGTCTGTTACTGGCACAAAACTATCCAGTATCGGGTGATATTGCCACAGGCATTATTGCCAAAACAAATGGGTATTATCGCCAAATCGATATTTCCTGCTATCTTAGGTAATACATTTGCGTGAGGGTTCTGCCACTAATTCTTTAAACCATTCATTATGAAAGTCGCTGTTCTTAATTTTGAAGGAGCCGTGCCCAGCAGTGTGGCAGGGCCCTGGGATATGCTCTCCAAATTGCCCGCCATTGCCAAATCGCTCAATGTGAAGTCAAAGGTTTTTTTTGAGGTAGACATTGTCAACTCCAACAACCTTTCAGCGACTCAGCCTTTCAACATGACAGGCAACGTCACAATAAGTACCAGGAAAAATTACGACCTGGTTTTTATTCCTGCCATGAACTTCCCCTACATTGAACAAACATTGCAACGTGAGCAGGCCATGATAAAATGGATCAAGAAGCAATACGATAATGGCGCCGACATCGCATCAATGTGCCTGGGCGCTTTTGTATTTGCTTCCACCGGTTTGCTCGATGGCAAACGGGCCACCACACACTGGATGGGTGCAGCTTACTTTAAGCAGCTATTTCCCAAAATAAAAGTTGAAGATGATAAAATAATTATTGATGAAGGAAGATTTTATACCAGTGGAGCGGCTTTTTCATTCACAACACTCATTATTTATATGATCGAAAAGTTGTGTGGCAGGGATATGGCATTGGCGGCTTCAAAAGTATTTATGATACAGGTACATGATAGCAACCAACATTCATTCTCCATCTTCAACCTGCAACGCAATCATGAGGATTTTGATATTGGAAGGGTGCAGGATCATATCGAAAAGAATTATAGCGACCAATTGAATATACCAACCCTCGCGAAAAAATTCAACATGTCATCCAGAACCTTTATCCGCAAGTTTACCAGCATCACCGGTAATACGCCATTGGAATATGTTCAGCGGGCCAGGATCGAAGGCGCAAAACGTTTTTTAGAAAAAGGGCGATTAACTGTCGAGCAGGTATGTATGGAAGTTGGCTATGCTGACTTTGGGTTTTTCCGGAATATTTTTAAACGACTCACGGGGCTTACCCCACAGGAATATAAAAGGAAGTATAGCCAGATGTTTAATGAGGCGGTGGTTGGGTAAAGGCTATCAGGGTTCACGAATATTAGAGCAATCCTTTTTGATAAGCGAGCTGCAGCGCTTGCGCCCTGCTATTAACATGGAGTTTGTCGTAAATATTGATCACGTGCTTTTTGGCAGTATTAACACTGATATTCAAATGCGTGCCGATCTCTTTATAAGATAATCCCTTTACCAACTGCTGCAGTATATCTCTTTCCCGTTCGGTAAGATCGAATAAGGTTTTTGATTCGGGATGTGGTTGTTTTGGCAACAAGGTAAGCTGGTTGTTTTGTACCAATTGCAGGATCTTATGTGCAATACCCGGGGAAATTGGCCCGGCGCCGCTTTCGTGCATTTGCCAAAGCATATCAGTTATATTCTCAGCACTCTCGTCTTTCAATAGATAGCCAAATGCGCCAGCCTTTATCGCTTTGAATATCTTATCCTCATCATCGAAGATCGTAAGCACCACAAATTTTATGGAAGGGTAAAAAGAAGACCCCGCGGCGATCGCATCAACGCCATCCATATTTGGCATCTCCAGGTCCATCAGCGCTACATCAGGTAATCTTTCGGCGGAAAGTTGTTTCATCTTTTGCAAAAAATCCTTTCCGTCTTCTGCCACAAGCGTTATATCAAAATGACCATGGCGCAGCAGTTTATCCTTTAAGATATTTCTGTTACTGGCCTTATCATCTATTATGGCAACTTTTATGGACATCTTTCGGGTAAATATTTGAAATTAGTTCGACAAACTTAGTTATCCAAACGGGTACATATCTCTCACACAAGCATCCTCACGCTGGTACCGCTAGTGGGCGTAGACATTATTGAAAGTTCCAATGCAGATTCAGTTGCCCGCTGCTTCATATTTGCCAGGCCATTGCCTTGCTCCGAACCTTTCGCAGCATCATAATTAAATCCTTTGCCATCATCGGCAACTATCAGCTCCCACTTCTGTCCTTTTTCATTGCTGCTAATATTGATATGTTTTGGAGAAGCGTGCTTTAGCGAGTTGGTCACCGCTTCCTGAACGATCCTTACCACATTCAACGCCTTTGTATAGTGCAGGTTCATCGCGGCTGGCGCATCACCGGTAACATTAAATTCTATATGCGGGTAATAACGCGACAGCGGCTGAATAAAATTCTTTATTCTCAGTAAACAATCCTCTGCTGAATAATTATCTTTCTTCAGCGCCCAGATCGTTTCTCTCAAAGAGGTAATGATATCTTTCGATGCAAACTTCAGATCGCTCATCAATGCGTTTCTTTCATCAGGCGCATTCTCTTTCTCCAACAATTCAGTATTATACAAAACGGCATTGGCATAAGCTCCGATGCTGTCATGAAGATCGCGGGAGATGCGCTCTCTTTCCGTTTGCAATTTATGTTCGCTCTCCAGCTCCATTAATTTTTTCCGGTATTTTCTTTTGTTGTAGCTGTTGATAGCGTAAGCCAGTGCCGCTATCAATAATCCGATCATTGCGGTGATGAACCACCATGTTTTCCAAAATGGAGGATCGATGCTGATATGTATCTCTTTCATCGGCACGGCATTCTTGTCAAAGAAACGGGATGCGTAGATCTTCAGCACATAGTCGCCCGGGGGTAGAAGATATCTCACTGTTTGCAAGCCGTCGTTTTGTATCCACTGGTGGTCCACGCCATCCATTTTATATTGGTAGATATACTGGCCGGGGTTATTGCTGGACATCGCAATAAAATCGAACGACAGGGAATTGCGGTAATAGGGCAGACTTATTTTCTCAATATCCCAAACTGCGGTGTCTTTAAAGGCTTCTTCATTATTGATCCTGATCCGGGTGACCAACAGTTTTATCTTTTCATCAAAACTGCCGATAGTGGAAGGATAGAAACTACTGAGCCCATTCACACCGCCAAAGAAAAGCTCCCCATCGTCAGCCTTTGCCACTACATTGGTATTGAATTCATTTTCCTGCAGGCCATCTTCTTTTTTTAATTGCAGAATGCTATTGTCTGGTTTTACTTTAAAAATCCCTTTGTTACTGCTGCACCAAAGAGCGCCTGTTTCATCTAGTGCGATCGCATAGATGCATTCGTCGGGAAGGCCATTTTCTTTTGTGAGATGAGATAATATTTTTCCTGTACTATCGATCTTGAATATCCCTTTATTGCTTCCCATAAAAATATTTCCGGCAGCATCCTTGGCAAAGCATCGTACTGCCCCGGTGTTTTTAAAGGGTATCTTTTTCAACTCTTTGAAGGTGCCTGCATCCAGGTAGATAAGTTCATCATTAGCATGGCTGATAATGGTGCCATGATAATAAAGTCCGCCCATGGTATAGGATGTGGTGAACTCATATTCTGTGCATGTATTGTCTGCAAACCTTGTCCTGTACAATCTTCCTTGCGATTGGGTGATGGCGATCTTATCATCCTGGTAAAGGGGATTGCCAAAATAATCAATGCTGAGCTTCGGACCCGACATGGATGAAACCGGAAGCAGGCTAAGTCTTAAAAGATCGGCAGACAAACACCAAACTTTGTCATCGCTATTGCAGTAAAGCAGGTAATTGCCCTTATTGTCTTTTATGATGCAGTTGAAAGATTTTGGCAAGCTGTCGCCGGGTATTGTCTTGATATGTTTGACCAATCGCTGCAATGTGTCGAAGATCAGCAACCCGTTATCTGAAGTACCGGCAAGTATCCTGTTATTTTTTTTATCAGGAAGAATGCTAAGGATGTTATTGTTGTCGTCTTTCTTCAACGTACCATAATATCTTATAGGATAATTATTCCTTATTATTTTCTTTATGCCGTTCGTAACCGTACTGAAACAAAGATTTCCGAAATTATCTTCTACAAGCTTTGCAATGGCACCAGTACCACCAATAGGTTGATTTTGGAAATTCACGATCTCAGGTCCCAGGGCAATTTTTTCCGTATCGAGCTCGTACAGGTGTTCGTTAAAACTGATAAGAGTTTTGTTTTGCCAGGGCAAAATGATACAGCGACCGATGGTTTTATCATCCTTGCCTTTTACGATGACTGTTTTACTGGAATGGGTGCTGAAGTCATAAAGTTGCAAAGCATTATTCGTTATGTAGTCGTAGTAAAACACCTCGTGTGCAGACCTCATCCTCAAAAAAAATATAGAGAGTGATTTAATGGGTTCAGATTGGGCAATCAATTTTCTTTTTTCAAGGTCCCAGCAATACAGCACATCATTTATTCGAATAACTATCTTATGATCAATGATATTACTGCTGAAAGTAGGCTTGTTGTCAGAGCTTGACGCAAGGTTTGGTAGCGGTGTTTGCGTAGAACTCATTACCATAAAATCGCGACAGTTGATCCCTGTGATCTCACCGGCAACGGTATAGAAGTAAATAATATCTCCATCCTCGCCAATGAATTGTGCTCCTTTTTTTTCGCTGCTGAGATTATGTACCTGGATGAACCTGTTGCCGGTGATCATGTATTTGCTTATACCTTGTGAATGGCTGATGAGCAGGTCGCCGTTACTGCAGCGGAAAAATTGGGTGAATTTATCGTCGGGCAAACCAGGTTGTATAGGAATACTAACAAACTCCCTGCCATCGAATTTCTGTATGCCGTTTGGAAAACTGATCCAGCAAAAATTATTCTTATCGTAAGCAATATCTCCAATAGTGCTTTGCAGCAGGCCCTCATTCACACTATAGCTAAAAGTGTTGAAACGCTTGATAGCCTGGGATCTCGCCGGCAAATAGCCGACGGATAAAACGATGACACCCAATATAGCCAGCTTGATCCTCAAAGCAGTTACTGTTTGCATCAAATTACGCAATCCTTACCAAACAAAGCTATTATCCAAATGGATTATAGGGCGGTTTTGCTGTTCGCCTTACTTTAAGCCATTCCAGTGATCCTTCTAAAGCCGCATCTTAAAAAACAGGTACTGATGTATAAGATTTTTACCCTGGCGGCAGCGGTAGCCATAATGCCACTTTCGGAACAAGTATCATCCCGTCTTTCCTTTTTCAACAGTAAGGACGAGCAGCCTTATATCTTCCATTTCAAAAATACCCTTCCCGATCCGTTCAGTAATAAACCGAAGGATGCCGAACCCTGGAGCCAAAATTGGATGGGAGAAGCTCAGGAAAATATTCGCAAGAGTGAATACAATTTTACCTGGGAGGAAAAATTGAAGGCCTACTGCACACCCAATCGTAAAAACAATCTTCGTTGTTTTTATGATGAAAAAGGATTTGTTGTGGAGCCGGGAAGAACAAAAATACCGATCGGTAAAATTGATAAGGCAACAAGGCCTGAAGACATAAAATATAAAACCATTCCGGGGTGGAAAATAAAATTCGATCTCGATAAAAGACAAGTGGGATCCCGATCGCTATCGGGAGGTGAATGGCGAGTGGGCGGGAATAAAGCAGAATATATTTCAGACAAGATAACCGTCCAGTACATCAACGATGATGACGGCATGCGGCAGAATTTTATCGTGCGTTCCCCTTTATCAAATAAGGATAAGTTGAAAATAAATTTCAGCATTAAAACAAAGCTGAGAACTTATTTGCATGGCAACCAGTTGCAATTTTTTCGTAACCAAAAAAATGTCTTGAATTATGACCAATTGAAGGTTTGGGATGCGAATGGTAAGCCATTGGAAGCAGCCATCAAAAAAAACAAAAGAAGTAGATATCTCATAGATATAAAAACAAAAGATGCTGTTTACCCGATCACGATCGACCCGCTCAGTTCATCTCCCAACAGCATGCCTGATGATGCCAACCAGGCCGGCGCCGAGCTTGGATTTTCCGTTTCATCAGCGGGTGATGTAAACGGTGACGGGTACAGCGACGTAATTATTGGCGCCTTTAATTATGATGATGGAGCTAATTCGTCAGAAGGTCGTGCGTTTGTTTACCATGGTTCAGCGACAGGCGTATCTGCAACGCCCAATAGTGCTCTTGATGATGCCAACCAGGCTGGTGCCCGTTTTGGCAATAGTGTATCCACTGCAGGAGATGTGAATGGAGATGGGTACAGCGATGTTATAATTGGTGCCCCTTATTATGATGATGGTGCAAATGCACAGGAGGGTCGGGCTTTTGTTTATCACGGCTCAGCAGCGGGTTTAGCAGCAAGTCCCAACAGCACGCCGGATGATGCCAACCAAGCCAACACGAATTTTGGATATTCTGTTTCCCTGGCAGGTGATGTGAATGGGGATGGATACAGCGATGTCATAATTGGGGCCGAACAGTATGATGACGGGCCAAATGCAAATGAGGGCCGTGCTTTTGTTTATCATGGTTCTGCCTCCGGGCTTTCTGCTACACCCAACAACATACTTGACGATGCCAACCAGGCAGACGCACGCTTTGGGATTTCTGTTGCCTCTGCAGGAGACGTGAATGGAGACGGATACAGTGATGTCATAATTGGTGCTCACAACTATGATGATGGCGCAAATTCTTCTGAGGGTCGGGCATTTGTTTATCATGGTTCAGCAGCGGGGCTTTCTGCCACACCCAACAGCACACTTGATGATGCCAACCAAGCCGTTGCCAATTTTGGGTATTCTGTAGCATCTGCCGGGGATGTAAACGGCGATGGTTACAGCGATGTAATTGTCGGTGCTGTGACATGCACGGATGGTGCAAATGCTGGCGAGGGCCGTGCTTTTGTTTATCATGGCTCTGCAACGGGGCTTTCTGCTACACCAAACAACACCCCTGATGATGCCGACCAAGCCGGTGCCAGTTTTGGGTGTTCAGTTGCATCTGCAGGTGATATAAATGGCGATGGATATGGCGATGTAATTATTGGAGCTTATAACTATGATGATGGCGCAAATGGCTCGGAAGGCAGAGTTTTTGTTTACTATGGCTCAGCTACAGGCCTCTCCTCTTCACCAAATAGTACGCTCGGCGATGCTAATCAGATTGTTGCACGTTTTGGACAAACTGTTGCATCGGCAGGCGATGTAAACGGAGATGGATACAGCGATGTTATTATTGGTGCGCCTGGCTATGATGATGGCGCAAATGTGGATGAAGGCAGGGCATTCGTTTACCACGGCTCCGCAGCAGGTCTATCTACCTCCCCAAATAATACACAAGACGATGCCAACCAGGCCGGCTCAAATTTTGGATATTCCGTCGCCCTCGCCGGCGATGTAAATGCAGATGGATACAGCGATGTGATCATCGGCGCCTTCAAGTTTGATGATGGAGCAAATGTAGATGAAGGACGAGCATTTGTTTATCATGGTTCGGCAACGGGATTATCAGCTACACCAAACAACACACAGGATGATGCCAACCAGGCGGGGGCAAATTTTGGTGTATCGGTTAGCTCCGCAGGGGATGTAAATGGCGATGGATATAGCGACGTGATCATTGGTGCAAATAATTATGATGATGGCGCAAATACAAGTGAGGGCCGGGCTTTTGTTTATTATGGATCTGCAAGCGGTTTAGCGGCGAGCCCGGGTAGCACACCCGATGACGCCAACCAGGCCAACGCCAACTTTGGCATTTGCGTGGCGGATGCCGGAGATGTAAATGGAGATGGATACAGTGATGTGATCATTGGGGCAAGTGGTTATGACGATGGGGCAAATGTGGATGAAGGGCGTGCGTATGTTTATCATGGCTCGTCGGCGGGTTTATCCGCCAGTCCAAATAGTATAGCTGATGATGCCAACCAGGCGGGAGCCTCCTTTGGATTTTCTGTTGCTTCAGCAGGTGATGTCAACGGCGATAGCTTTACCGATGTGATCATTGGTGCCTATCAGTATGATGACGGTGCAAATGCCAATGAAGGCCGGGCATTTGTTTATCATGGATCGGGCGCTGGCATATCCGCTTCGCCCAGCAATACGCAGGATGACGCCAACCAGGCGGGAGCTTGTTTTGGAGTTGCTGTTTCTTGTGCAGGTGACGTTAATGGCGATGGGTATAGCGACGTGATCATCGGTGCATATTTATATGATGACGGCGCAAATACAGATGAAGGCCGGGCTTTTATTTATCATGGCTCATCAACAGGTTTATCAGCCACGCCAAATAATACACAGGATGACAGCAACCAGGCTTATGCAAATTTTGGTATCTCTGTTTCCACTGCAGGTGATGTAAATGGGGATGGATATAGCGATGTCATCATCGGCGCTTCTCAATACGATGATGGCGCAAACGTAAATGAAGGAAGAGCATACATCTATTATGGCTCATCTACCGGTTTAGCCGCAAGTCCCAGCAGTACCATTGATGACGCAAATCAGGGCAGCACGCTTTTGGCAAACTCTGCGGCTTCAGCAGGCGATGTGAATGGCGATGGTTACAGCGATATCATTGTGGGAGCAAATGGATATGATGATGGAGCAAATGCTGACGAAGGCCGGGCATTTGTTTACAATGGTAATGAACTTACAAACAACAAGCGCAATAACATTCGTTTGTACAATGCCGACCTAAGTACCCCTCTTAACAACAGTAATTTCTTCTTTGGAAATTTCGGCCTTGGGCTTTATGCCAAATCTTTTTTGGGAAGGAACAAAGCCAAATTGGTTTGGCAAACAAGACTCAGCTACAATGCCTTCGCCGGAACTCCAATTACCAACAGTACTTCATTTACCGCACAGCAAGGGTCTTATACAAACCTTGGACTGTCGGGTGTTGAATTAAAAAATCTCGTGAATAAATTACTCGGAGGATTCTATACTAAGGTAAGAGCCCGTGTTAAATACAATCCAGCTACCGCTATCACCGGCCAGGTATATGGGCCATGGCGCTATGTTTCCAATATCATTGATGCCAACAGCCGAGGTATCATGCTGCCGGTTGAATTGATCTCTTTTAATGCATCATGGAAGGAGAAAGGAAAAACCGCACAACTGGAATTTAAGACGGATAAAGAGAATGGAGCATGTTGTTTTGATATCGAAAAAAGTGTGGATGGTTTTAATTTTTCCGTGATCGGAACCATACCAGCAAGAAATATTGCGGGTATTCAAACGTATAATTTTATTGATAACAATGCAAGTGGTAAAAAACAATTCTATCGCATAAAGATAAAAGGAGTTGCCGGTGAGGTTGATTACAGCAGTATCCAGCAACTGCAAAACAATGGCGCTTCTGAAATCTTAGTGTTCCCCAATCCAACGACAGATGCTTTACAATTACAGCTCAATGGCACCTATGATAAGATGAATGTGCAGATCATAAACAGCGTGGGGCAAATAGTAAAACAGCTCATTAATCTTACAGTTAGCAATCAAACCATAACGATATCAGTGAACAATTTACCTGCAGGTCAGTACTGGCTGCATTTACAAAATGGTGCAGAAAAGCAGGTGCTGCAGTTTGTAAAGCGGTAGCCCATCTGTCGAATTCCATTGATTGCCCCTATCAGCATTTAATTCTTTACCGGCAATTGAGCTCCTGCAGCCGGCACATGCAATGTAGAATCTTTATTGGGTGATTGAGGCACAGCTTGCGGCACAGGGTGTTTACTACCCAACAGATGAACATCAAATACCAATATCGAGTTTGCGGGAATGCCTTTTGGATTGGCTCCGCCACCAGGACGGCTCTGTGTTCCATAAGCCATCCCTGAAGGAATATAAAAAGTAGCTTTTGAACCCACTTTCAATTGTGCGAAGCCAACATGCCACCCGCTGATTACCTGCCCTGTACCCAACACAAATTGATAAGGCACCACATGCTGGAAAGCCGAGTCTTCATTACTGTCGAATTTTGTACCATCAAGTAAAGTGCCCGTATAATTAACGGTGAGCGTATCGCCGGTTGTGGGAATTTCGCCAGTGCCTTCTTCTTTGACCGAATAATATAAACCAGGTGTTGTTTTAACAGGCGCAATATTTTTCTTGGCAAACCAGGAGACAAGTGCTTTATCATCCACAGCCTTTTGTTTTTCCATGGCTATTTTTTGTTTGGCCATCTGTTCATTGATCTGTTTATTAACTGCTGCCTGTTGTTCTTTCTGAAGTTGCTCTTTGGTTTTTATGGAGATCAATTTTATGAAATACAGGATCTTGTCTCCCGGTTTGATAAAGTCGGGTTTTTTGCCTTTAGTGTTCCTGAATAATACATCCGCATCAACCTGGCAAACCATACTGTCTCCAGGTGTCATGAACATGATCCCTTCGATGACGTCGCCCGGGAAGGCGGGTTTCGTTACACTGTATACTGCCGGCTTACCTTTAAATGTTTGGCCTGAATTGAACAATATCCTGTTCTGGCAGATCATCTGCATATTGACGCTGATCTGGTCCCCTTCCTGCGGTTTTTGCGATGTGGGCCGATCGATGATAAAAGCATAGCCCAGGTTAGCATTGACCTTTTTAAAATTAAACATCGGTTGCACAGGCTGAACAGGTGCTTGAACCGGTTTGATCGGCGTTAGCTTTTGAGGCTGATTGTTAGGAATGTTGAATTGCGCTGTTGCAATAAGGCACAAGAAGCAGCCTGAAAATAGTAAAGAAATTTTTTGTAATGATGTTTGCATGAATTTGCCGTTTAGAGTAATGTCATTTCCGGCAATAAAAATACAAAAAAAAATCGCCTGTTTTTTTTCGTTTACGGGCCCTTTCGTTCACCCAATCGATTAAAACAAAGACCACTTTCCACCTGCCGCTGTTTTCTTTGCACCTGCAGGTCTTAGATTATAAGTGAATGTTGACAAAAAATACTGCGCCAGCACATCTCCCTTAGAAAAGAATGCTGTATTTTGATTAGGCGACATGTACACATTTTTCCCCTGGTTCAATATATCATTTGCACTTATTCGCAATACTGCCCTTTCATCTTTAAAGAAAGTAAAATTTACAGCGGCATTCCATAGATATATCTTTTTCAGTGCCGGATCTTCAAAGATATCGTTCGTAATTAAGCGCAATCTTGTATCGAATATTACATGTTTTACATAACGGACTATTACCTCTGTACCGATCGTTTGGCTAAATGTTTTGATATCTTGGAAGCCGGCATTGCTATTCTTTACAAACCGGTAACTAAAGGAGTACTCCTGATTAAGCTCCAACTTATCATCCCAATTAAATCCAATGCCGCTCCAGAAATTACAATTCAACCTGTTTTGCCTGCTTCGAACTCCATTATAGTAAAAATAATTTTGAACATATTCGGTCCAGGTGCCAAAATTCCATGGGATCATAAAATTCTTTGCATTTCTTTTATTCTGGTACAAACCAAAATTAGTCGCAACACGTTTATACCCATTTGCATTTACGGGGTGCACTGTTTGTATACCACCCTGGTCTAAAGTAATGCTATCCACTATCACATTTTTCGATTGCGAGGCTTCAAACCATGACCATACACCCAATGTACTTTTAGGATTATAAGTGTTCAAAGTAATACGAACCCTGTCTTGTAGTGCCGGTTGAAGATCAGGATTGCCCAACCTTGTCATATAAGGGTTACTATTGTTCAATACCGGTATCAGGTTAGTGTAATATGGCAACACCACATCCCGGTTATACGAAAGCGATAATTTTTTATATACAAAATCAAACTGTGGCAGCACATTACGTTGCTCCTGTACAATTGACTGATTTAATGAGTATATATTGTTATCAAATTTTTGCGATTGATAACGTATGCCTGGCCGAAAAGTAAAGTTTTTGTACCTGTATTCAATTCCTCCGGAAACGCTATACTTGTTACTTTCCCTGGTAAACCTGCTGCTCAGATCTTTGATAGGGGCATTGGTGTTATTTGCAAACGTACCAACTCTGTCATCCAGTTTTTCATAATCGTAGCGTGCGCCCAGCCTAAAGAAAAACTTTTTGCTCAGGGGTTCGCTGTAATTACCGGCAACGTTAACGGTCCATGTTGGTACCCATTCATTACGAAATTGCCGGTAAGCGGTATCCTTAATAACGGGCTGCTGGTAGGCAATGTCAGCATTAGTATAGTCATCTCTGTCTCTTTTGTTCCATCCCATGTAATGCGTAACATTCAATCGCCGTCCTTTTTTACTTCTGGATAGTTTGGTAAACATTATATTATGACTATACATGCTAGTTTTCAGGTCACCTGTATTATTTACAAAACCGCTATTTAAGTTTCCAAGAAAATTGTTGACGCCACTTCTGTCATCATTTTTTTCAGATGTGGTCCCGGATATTACATAGTTTAGGCCAATGATGAGGTTTACTGTAGAGTCGGGCTTTAAATTTGCGCCGGCTCCAAACACATGCGAATTCCCAATCTCTGTATAGTGCTGATTTGAAAAATTACTTATTACGGTATCTTCTTTATAGATATCGGTTCTGTTCTCCGTTTGCACATCTGTATGAACACGCCCATAAAAATATTGCCCGTAGATAGATCGCTTATTGCTGGGCGAATGGTTGATGTTAATGCCTACACCATCACTTTTTGTGATACCGCCGTTCCGTGATTCTCCACCAAAATTGATATCATTGATGCTGAAAGAGGAGCCGAAATTGCTGTTATTGGTGTTATTGTTAGAATTGCCACCCATCGTTTCGATCGAACGGTTGATACCCATTGTTTGCCGCATATCAGTTACACTAAAACCGGGGCGGTTAAGGTTATTGGAATAGCCCATTACACTTACCTGCAGTGTGTCCCTGAAAATATTTGCTATAGCTCCTATTTCATACCGGCCACCCTGCGGCCCGCCACCGCCACCAGCATAAGCTTTACCGAACATGCTTTTCTTTATCCCCTTTTTTAATGTAAGATTGATCACCTTGCCCACGTTGTTTGCATTATCATCTCCGTTACGCAGCATCTCTTCTTTATCATCCGTTACCTGCACTTTATCGATCACCTGGGATGGCAAATTACGGGTGGCCATCTTTGGGTCATCGCCAAAAAATGTTTTGCCATCAACCAATATCCTGTTAACAGGTTTCCCATTAACCATGATATTTCCATCTTTATCTACCTGTACCCCGGGTAATTTTTTTAAAAGATCTTCTACTAATGCATTGGGTAATGTTTTAAAGGCAGATGCGTTAAATTCGACTGTATCCTTTTTAATTACAATCGGTGGCCGTTCTGCATATACAACCACTTCTGCCATTGCTGCGGAAACGGGAGACATATAAATATTACCAAGGTCTAAAACAGGTTCATCGCTTTTAACGGTAAATTCTTTCCTGTATCCACTGTACCCACTATACGAAACTATAACCCTGCAATTCAAATCAAATGGTAACCCCGGAATTTTAAAATCACCTTCTGGACTACTTAACCTATAGGTAATAATGGCTGTATCAGATGCTTTAAAAACAGTTACGGTAGCTAAACCCAGCGGTGTTTTAGCTGTACTGTCCATCAATTTTCCCTTAAGCGTTGCCTGCGAAAAGGCTGCTGTGCATATGGCTACGCACACAAAAAGCAGTAAAGTGTTTTTCATTTTTTGATCCAGTTGTTTAATGGCTATATTAAAATTGCTATACTTATTTCCCTGTGAAAGGCGTCCGTTATGTTTTTATAGAGACAAGACGATATGGTATATGTTGCATGATAAATTAGGTTTTCCTAGAATGAGTAGTAAGCGTATTTGCTGGCAGTTGATGTTGTTTTCGCTGGCGCAAGTATAAAAAAAAGCTCTCCATTGCTGAAGAGCTTTCGTGATCCTAAAAGAAACGAGTTCGAACCAAATTATTGGCGACATCCTGGCCCTTGAGGAAATAAGGACCTAACACGAGCAGCCGGTTCCATCATTGAGCCATCAAAAAGATACCCTCTCATGGGTATTTGCCTCTTGCACTTTTCTCACATCTTTGGTATATGAACAAAAAATTACTATTCAGGTTCATCCTGTTGTGCAACCTCATCGCTGGCTTTTATACAGCAAAATCACAAGGTGTTCCCTCCGACAATTCTGCTGACCCCGAAATGGCTACCCTTTTTTCCGACAAGAAAGAGCACCAGTCTTACTTGCTGAAATACAGTAATACCGGCTCAAATTATTACTGGATCGCTAAGGACACTCTGTTCAGTTGCGGTTTGATTGGCTGTAGGAAGATCCCGGTAGCAGATATTGATTTTACTAAAAGCAGCATCACAAGGGATAAGGACTGGCTGGTGAAGGGTACAAAGGATCCCGTATACAAAATGGAGTTGTTCCCGATCAAAGGAAAGCCTGTATTCAGCGTCAGTAGTTTTGCCACCTTTTTAGACATAGGTGAAACTGGAGATGCGCATCTCGATAAAACCCTTATACTCGATATGGCAGACAGCCGCATTGCCAACAAGGCAATGGAATATTTAAAACATCTTGCAGGTGCAACAGATGGTGCAACGACTTCAGGCAGCGGCTTTGATTCGCAGTTGAGTAAACTGATCAACGGATTGAAGGATAACTTTACCAGTATGCAGGGATCAAGGGTGGATAAAGATGATGTTAACTGTACTGTATCACTCGATGGTGCGGTAAGCACAAGAATACATACGGGCATGCTGCGTGATGTTTGGCTTAACGCCGATTATGGAGAATTCACCACACAGGCTGCCGCCGAAGCGATGTATAAGCGACTTATTGACAAGATTAATAACTCCAAAGGCAAGCCCTGCCCGATGGTACAACAAGATGAAATGGTTTCGGAACCCTTGCGTACTCAGAGCTGGATACCTTTTGATCTCAATGATGTACTTGACAAATCGATGAAAAGATTTAGTATCCAACTCGACCTTATAAAGCTATTTAAATTTGATAAAGATTTTAAACAGTTAGATTCCTGGTCGGTGATACTGAGGATCAAGAAGTAGAGGGCTATAAAGTGTGAAGAGATTTAGCGGATTGCAATATCAATCAAAAAGTCAAAACCAAAAAGTTGGCTGCCCTGAATTTTAGAGCTTTTCTACCTTTTGGTTTTGACTTTTACCTTTTGACCTATTATCGTAGCCCTAACTAGCGTGAGTTCGAACCAGATTGTTAATGATTTAAGGGATTTGGAGGATTTCAAATTGACCTAGAACTATCCCATTATCCTCCCTTCCATCACTCAGTGGATAACCTTATATTTTCCCGAGCAGGAATTCAAATAGCTTTGTAACGTGATTAAAGTATATCTGGATAGTTGTGTGTACCAGGAGCTAAAAAAGGAAACAAATAAAGCTCTGCTGAATCGTATTGTTAATGCGAAACGGAATATTGTGTTTTGTTTTTCCGAAGCCCATCTCCATGACCTGAACAGGGATAAAACTGATGAAAAGTTCAAAGACATGGATTTTATCGAATCAATCGCAGAAAATCATTGTTTTTACATCGACAAAAGAGCCAAATTCAGCTATCTGACACCTAAAGAATACTATGAAGGCTTTGACTGGAACGCACCATTTGAGCTTGGCGGAGACCCCTTGATTGACGGTCTGTTGCAAATGTTTAAGAACATCCCACTTTCATTTAAAGAATTGATGCCCGCGGAAAACAACTCTGGGCACATGACCAATAGCATGTTCGACTTGCTGCAAAAACCCAACAATTTGTATGAGTTTATGGAAGAGATGCTCAAGTATTCAGATAAACTAAATGATCATAAGGAGTTCAAAGAGCACCTCCGAGTCTTGCATGCGAATAGTCAAATGCCGAATATTGATACGGCAACCGAAATCGAAGGATATGATGGAACCAAAGTAACAGACAAAGAAAAATTCAGAAATAGTTTCACAAAACGTTTTTTGCAGGAGGGCAAAGAAAAACCCCTCCATGATCTCTACTCAGACTTATATCATGGGCTAGAAGTTTTTGGCTTCGTCAAAGGAAAGCCAAAAAAACAAAAAATGATGAATCTCATTGATGATGCCAGGCATTCATTCTTTGGAGCACATTGTGACATTGTTGTTTCGAAAGATGAAGATTTTCTCGCAAAAACAAGATTTTTGTATGACGTTGTGGAGATCAAAACGCAAATTGTTTCATTTGATGACTTTGCAAATGTGTTAGACATAATAGAGGCTGATGATGCTTTGTTATTAAATGATTTGGCTACGAACATAAATCAGCCGATTCTAAAGGAGATGGAAATTGGCGATGACACAAATGGGAACATCGGCACCGTTGTGGTCAGACTCCCGCACAAATACTTTTCCTATTTTAATGCATTGGCATATATCGGTAGTCCGGCGGGCGTTTTCTTCTCTTTTACACAAGAGTATATTAGTTATTCGACCGGCACTCTTACAAAGCAAATTGAGTTTGTTACCAATAAATTTGCAGTACTACTTGGCCAAGACTGCAATGGAAGGCGCGAGTTCAACAATTCGGAAATTGAAAATGACTCATGGCCTGGAAGATGTTGGATTATCGACGAGATGATGATTACTCTCCGTTTGGACAATAAGCTTTCATTAAATATTTATTCCAAGGAATATCTTGAAGCTTCGATGGCTTATGAAAATGATCGAAAGACGGCCTGATCCGTTGAGGCGTTAGTGAATACCGCGTCTTCGGTGCGTTAAAAAAATGGAGGCCTCGCGGGGCGGTTGCATCTTTTCTACCCATTTTTATTCCCTACGGGCTTGTCTACCTCCCTAGCGCAGGCGCTCCCTTTACAAATCTCAAATTGAAGAACGAAATGACTATGGCGGGTCACTTGTGCCGGTTTGCTTTGCTCAGATTATATCTGGATTGGGTTTTTCAAACAATTCCGGCACAAGATGAAAAGCTGTCAACATTGACAGCTTAAGTATTCGTAGTGCTAACTAGCCTGAGTTCAAACCAGACTGTCAGTGACTTGATGGATTCGATGGATTTCAAATTGATCTAAAATCCCTAAAGGTTATTTCATTTTTTTGAGATTGAACCGACAAATTTGGTAAATAGTTCGTTCACTTTATTCCGACCAGATTGTATCTGCTGTAAATTCAATCTCCTCATTTTTTTCCTAAAATAAAAAGCGTAGCCTTATGCGAAATTGAGTTCAAAGCAAAATTTAAAAGATATAACAGCAATTCAAAATTAGATGACATTCTACTTACGACAATTAAAAGTCGTTAGATTTTGTTAACCCTATTATCAGCTCTGTTTTATTTCAATTCTTGCATAAGTTTTTGAAACGCATAATTAATATCCTTTTCCTCTAAATTAGAAGTTTGGCGGACATTATAGCCAAAGGCATTCTTAATTAGTTTTTTCGCAATTATAGTTTCAGCGCTCGCTTTTCTTTTATCATTTGAAGCGATATCATCAGCCAAATAATTTAAGTCCCCGACAAATTCTAACATTTCGTTTTTTAGGTTAATTTCATTACTAATTTCTATCCATTCAGCCCCAAGATTTTGTTTACTACTAAAACGTCTCAAAACTATTGGGTAAGACCAATTTTGATTGTATTTTAAAGTATCTGAAATTTCAAGGTCCTCAATTCCAAATAAGTCAAGAAATTCATTGTGAGTTACTTCAAAGGGGGCTTGCGTCTCAATACCTGCCTTTTCTGGAAGGTGGGGTAAAATCACAGCAGTTGATGGAGCAATTAAAACTTTCTCCGCTATTCTTTTATTATTTAACCATATACTATTATTATTTTCAGATTCTTTACTTGAAGTGTATAAATGATTATCCATACCTCCACTGCTAATCATTTTTAAATAATCACCCATGTAAGTAGCATAATGTCCGCTAAATGGAGCAAGAACTAGGTCAGAAACGCAAACAATAAAGTATTCCAACAATTTCAGCACAAATAATTCAATTTCGCGTCTTAATTTACCCTTATTCCAAAAAACATCATCTTGAAAAATTAGGGATTGCCGAACTATTGGACCACATCTCAATGCTTGTGATTCCAGACTAGCCAAAGCCGGAATAATATCGATATAATTAGTGTTGTCATTTATTTTATTACCGCTGCAACCAACCCAGTTCAAGCACATCCCAGCGTTTTTTATTGGACTGGCCAACTGACAATTTTTTAAAAAAAACATTTCGCTTATTCTTTCAGCAAAATTGACACCTTCATTGCTTTCTCCTTTACCTGTATGTTCTTTTTTAGATAAAAACCCTATTATAGCAGTAGATAAAGTTTTTCTGCCATGATCCACATGGGTAATAATTGCAACGCAATTATTATTTTCCGGGTTACTAAATTTATCTTTTGACATAATTAATTATTTAAGTGTTACCATTAAAAATCTTTGAAACAATTCGCTTCAAAAATCTATCATGTAATTGGTAATAGTTATTCGGCGTTATTTTTAAAAACGAACATATCTCACTCACTTCTAAATCCTGTTTGTAAAAATTCCAAAATTTTAGTAATTGTTTAGTTAGAAACTTAGAGTCCTTTTTTATCATCGTGTCTATCGCTTTAATCAAATCACCGTCGATTTTTTTTTCAATTCTTTGTTCAATATAATCTCTGCCTTCTACTAATCCGTTCGAGATATAATGATTATAAAGCAATGCCTTCCTATTGTTTTCTTTTTTTAGTTGTGTCGTAAAATTATTTTTTACCGCAACCATAAGATACCTTTGCAATTTTTCAATTGATGTATTTAGCCACCTCGTGTTTTCTTTGTCCTTAAGTAAAGCCAATAAGCATTGATTAATCATACCCAACACTTCGTCTTTTCCAAGATACCTGGTAATTTTCAGCCTAAAAACAAAATCTACAAAATGGGGGTACGCAATTTGGAGATAATCGGTGGTATTTAATATATCATAGGCTGACAGCGATCTTGACATTTCACGGAATCGTGAACGATCGTTATCACTAATTTGTATCTGATATCTTCCTTCCGACATAGCTTTTCTCATTTATTATGCCCAGAAACATATATAAACTTTGAGAACAATAAATCTTACAAAAAGGAGTATATTTTTTTCTTTGCTTGGAAAAAAATAATTGAGAAATATATAAGCAACTAAATGCTAAATCATTTATACGATAGGATAACCTGCATATTTCAAAACATTAAGTTATGAAAAAAGTAATATCGCTTTTGCAAAAAATATGGAAAGACCCTGTTTGGAGCAAGGTTATAGCTGTCGGAATCTTAGCAGCAATAGCCAAATGGATAACACATTAAGAACACACTCATTTAAGAACACATTTATACGTGTTTCCAAAAAAAATGCCGCCTTAAAAATGTCGGCATTTTTTTGTAGTCCCGACAAGAATCGAACTTGTATCTAAAGTTTAGGAAACTTCTATTCTATCCATTGAACTACGGGACCGTCTTCATTCTCAGTACTATACACAAATAAGTGCCCGTACCCGATGAAGGAGGGCAAAATTAAGGCAATTCTGTCAAAATCAATTAAGGATTACCTGCTATAAAAAACGGCCGGGAGATCAGATATTGATCACACAGTTCAATCCGCCGAATTCGTTGGGTTGCAGGGCATCTGCTTCTGCATCATTTGCCCATTCGGATTTGTTGACGAGATATTTGAACTGGTGCTGTGAATCTTTCGGAAGAGAAACCTCGCCGGAAAATGTACCGTCTTTCTTCTTTTTTAATACGATCGAATTTTCCCAATCGCTATTGAGGCCCAACACTTCAACGGTTTCCGCATTTTCGGGTGCAAAGCTGAACTTAACCTTGCAATAATCTTTAGTCTTGAAATAAGTTTTTTGTATCATTTTATAGTTGATTGATCGGTGATGGCGGAGACATTACATTTAAAACTCATTACAGCATCCGCGTTGCTGTTAATACCGGTTTTTTGGTAAGGTAACCCAATTGCAAATTCCCAATTGCCAATATCCTATCTTTGTCGTCCTAAAATTTTCGCTGAACATGAAGTTTTTCAACCTGATCATCAAATACCGGCTCTGGCTGGGTATCGTCATACTTGGACTGGCAATTTTCACGCACCTGCAGACCAGTTTCTGGCCCTCGTTTATTTTATACCTGATAGCAGTGGTGATGATCCTCGGCCATTTTTTGTTCGGTCCGATGAGGCTGATACAAACTTGTATGGAAGAAGGGGATATTGAAGGCGCAAAAAAAGTGGTGGATTCGATCTGGTTCCCCGCATTGTTGATCAAACCCGTTCGCTCTGTTTATTACACCATCAAGGGCAATCTTGATATGGTGGATCAGAATTACGACAGCGCAGAAAAAAATATGAAGAAGAGCCTTTCGCTTGGCGGAGGGTCATTGACCAAACAGGCAGAAGGTCCGAATAAATTGCAGCTGGGTATGCTCTGTATGCAAAAGGGCGACATCAAACAGGCAGAATCTTATATCCGCCAGGCAATTCGTGCCGGCTTACCTGATAAAGAAAATGAGGCCGCAGCATATTTGCAACTCTGTTCGATCATGATGAATAAAAGAGAATTCAGGGCCGCGAAGGAATATTTTAAAAAGGCCAAGAGCTTTAAGGCTACCACTCCACAGATCGTTGACCAGATAAAACAGATCGAGAAGTATATTACGAGGATGCCGGGTTAACCCCCTCCGACCCCTAAAGGGGGAACCTAGAGCTCAATTGCTGAGAAGATTTTCAATAACTAGACAGAGTCGTCGAATAACTCCCCTTTAGGGGATGGGGGCAAAACCCCCAAACAACTTTTCTATCTGCGAAAACCGATGATCAAATACTCTTCTCAATTTCTTTTTTACAAATAAAGCATTCGCTATATCGCCCAAAAACCAAAGCGGCAATTTGTAGTGAACGATATCCGTCATCTCAACACCACCCTCGATAGCTTTGAAATGATGCTGGTGGTGCCACATGCTGAACGGCCCGAAGCGTTGCTCATCCACGAAGTATTCTTTATCCTCCACATGCGTGATCTCAGTCATCCAATAAACAGGAATATTTAACACTGGCCTCAATTTATATTCAATGACCTGCCCGGCATACATCTGTTCTCCATGATGCAAAGAAATGATCTTAAAGCTGATATCCCCGGGCGTGATGCTGGTTAAATTAACGGGGTTGCTGAAAAAATCCCATGCCTCTGTTGGAGTGATCGGAATGCATTGCACTGCTTTTATGGAATACACTTTGCTCATGCTCGAATATAAGGATTGATTCTTAGTTTGTTTAAGGAGGGTGGGAAGAAAAATCGCAGATTAGAGTGATAGGATATGATTCCGCAGATTGATGACTTCGTCATCTGGTGCTCTCCCAATGTTTATATAAATCTATCGAGCCTAAATTTTTACGAAGTAAAAATAATCTGCGGAATTTGCGCAATCATATAATCTGTGATTTTCTCTTTTTTATATAATCAGCGATTTTCCTTTCTTTATTTAATCAGCGTTATCTTTGATACATGTCGCATTATCGCGAAATATTAGAAAAAAAATTCGCTGAAGAATACCAAAAGCTGAATCCCCGGCAGCGCATCGCCGTAGATACCATCGAAGGGCCGGTAATGGTCATCGCAGGTCCCGGCACGGGTAAAACACAGATACTGGCAGCAAGGATCGGAAAGATATTATTGGACACCGATGCCGCTCCTGAAAACATTTTATGCCTCACCTATACCGACGCCGGCAGCATCGCCATGCGCAGGCGATTGCAATACTTCATTGGTGCAGATGCATATAAGGTGAACATCTATACTTTTCATGCTTTTTGTAATGACGTCATACAGGATAATCTAGCATTGTTCGAAAAAAATGTACTCGATGCCATATCAGAACTTGAAAGCATTGAGTTGTTCAAACTGCTGATCGATACTTTCCCGAAGAACCACCCGCTGAAAAGATATCGCGGTGATGTGTACTTCGAGATCAATAATTTGCGCCAGCTTTTTTCCTCCATGAAACGCGAAGGCTGGTTGCCCGCATTCATCATTCAAAAGATAGATGAATACGTCGCTGACCTCCCCAATCGCGATGAATACATTGCCAAACGAGCCACAGGCAATTTTAAAAAAGGAGATGTGCGCACAGATAAGATCGCAGAGGAGACGGAGAAGATGGAGAAATTACGCGCCGCCGTAAATGAGTTCGATCGCTATCAATCATTCATGCGTAAAAAGAATCGTTATGATTTTGACGACATGATCAACTGGGTGATCAAAGCCTTCGAAGAAAACAGTAGTCTACTTTCTTCTTACCAGGAAAGATTTCAATACATACTGGTGGACGAATTCCAGGACAGCAGCGGCACGCAAAACAAACTGGTGCAATTGCTCATCGGCTATTGGGAGCGGCCCAATATTTTTGTTGTGGGCGACGACGATCAAAGCATCTATCGCTTCCAGGGGGCTAACGTAGAGAACATGCTGGAGTTTGCAAACAAATTCTCAAACGATCTTACCACCGTTGTGCTAACCGATAATTACCGCAGCGTTCAACCCATTTTGGATATTTCCAAAACATTGATCAACCGAAATGAAGAGCGATTGGTCAAGCAGATCGAAGGATTAAGCAAAGACCTCGTTACTGCAAGAGCGGAGTTGATAGACCTATTACATCAACCAGTTATCAAAGAATACAATTCCGTAAAAGATGAAATGGCAGGAATTACCAACAGCGTATTCAGCCTGATCGACCAAGGCATTGCGCCGGGAAGGATCGCCGTCATCTACAAAGAAAATAAATACGGAGAGGAACTTTCCAAATACTTCCGACTGAAGAATATTCCGGTCTATAGCAAACGCAGCATCAATATCCTGGAGCATCCGTTTATAAAAAAGATCATCCAGGTCCTGCGCTATCTAAATGCAGAAACTGATATCCCTTATGGCGGTGATGAAATGTTGTTCGAGATACTGCACTACGATTTCTACAATATCCCTCCCATCGATATTGCAAGACTGACGGTTGAAACAAATCAAAAAAGATACGGTGGCGAGTTGGCCTCGATCAGAAAATTACTTTCGGACAAAGCCAACACTCCGCCCAAAGACCTGTTCGACACCGGCATCAATCCCGGTCTCAAAAACATAAGCGCCATCCTGGAGAAACTAATAGCTGGGGTATACAATACTACATTGCAGCAACTTTTTGTGGAAGTGATCACAGAGGGTGCTGTGCTTTCTTATATCCTGAAAAATGAAGACAGGATCGGCCTGATGCAATTGCTTACCGCCTTGTTTGATTTTATCAAAGAAGAAACCGGTCGCAATCCAACAATGACCCTTGAGGAGCTGATCGGCATCATTGATCTCATGGAAAAAGAAGGGCTACCCCTACCGATGGTGCAGGTTGCCGGAACTGATAAGGGCGTGAATCTATTGACCGCACACGGTTCGAAGGGGCTCGAGTTTGAATATGTTTTTTTCGCCGGCACAAATGCATCGTTGTGGGAAAAGAAAAGAAAGCCTGGTGGAGGATATAAATTGCCCGACAACATGTTTAGCTCCCAACCTCACGACGACAACGACGAAGAATTGCGCCGGTTATTTTTTGTTGCGCTAACAAGAGCAGAGAAATTTCTTACGCTTTCTTACTCAAAATTCCGGAATGATGGAAAGGAAATGGAACCATCCATGTTCATCGCAGAAATTTTAGAACAACATATCCTGCCGGTAGAAAAGATCACGCTTAGCACGGAACAACAGATAGAATTTGAAATATTACAGTTCAGCAGCATGGCGCCGGAGATCCAACACGCGGAAGAAGATTTTATCAACACATTGCTGGATAAATTTGTGATGAACGTCACTGCGCTCAATAATTATTTGAACTGTCCGCTTGGATTTTATTACAAAAGCCTGATCCGCATTCCTGCCGGAAGATCAGAAGCCACTGAATTTGGTAGTGCCATACACCATGCGCTGGAACAGCTTTTCCGCAAGATGTCCGCCCGGACGAGTCATTCGGACGGGCAGGATGGCAAGGCTGATACTTTCCCACCTAAAGAAGTGATCATTGCCGACTTTGGCTGGTACATGCATCGCCACCGCGAAAATTTTACCAAGGAAGCTTTTGAGCGCAGGATGGAATATGGCGACGTGGTATTGAGTGCTTATTACGATAAATACATCAACACCTGGAATAAAGTGGTGACCGTGGAGCGCAACATAAAAGCTGTGCCGGTAAACAATGTGCCAATAAAAGGAAAATTGGATAAGCTGGAGTTCAACGGCCGCGAAGTGAATGTTGTGGATTATAAAACCGGTAACTACGACAACGCACTCCCTAAATTAAAGCCACCTCACGATAAGGAACCCAATGGCGGGGATTATTGGCGACAGGCAGTTTTTTATAAGATCCTTATCGACAATTACGAACAAAAGGATTGGAAAGTGGTGAGCAGCGAATTTGATTTTATCGAGCCCGATAAAAAAGGAGTATTCCGGAAAGAGAAGATCGTCATCAATCCTGCCGATATCGAAACGGTTAAACAACAGATAACCGATACCTGGGCAAAAATAAAAGCGAAGGATTTTTACACCGGCTGCGGAAAAGAAGATTGCCATTGGTGCAATTTCGCGAAGGATAATAAGCTGGCTATTGCTTTGCACGAGCTATCGGGGTCTGAGGTTGAAGAGTAAAGCTGTCGGGTTGAGTAGCTTGGGTGAGCCACCGTCTTGCGGTGACCCACCCAAGCTACTCAACCCGACAGCTTTAGATTATTATTATGACCTTATATCTTCGCTAATAACATAAACGGATTAAGTTTGCAAATAATCAAAGCGGCATGAGGGTTTCAACCATACTGTATTCTTTATTTTTTTCCTGGATCATTGCGGTCGTTATTGTCGGCGGCTCAGGCTGCGCACAGATCGGCGCTCCTACGGGCGGACCAAAAGATAGTATTCCGCCACGGTTGCTGAAAGCCAGTCCTGCGCAGAATAGCACGAATTTCAAAGGCAATAAGGTTACGCTAACATTCGACGAGTTTGTTGTGTTGGATGATATACAGAACAATGTGATCGTATCGCCGTTGCAAAAGAATCTCCCGCTTATCGACTACAAACTAAAAACCGTTACCGTTAAATTAAAGGACAGTCTTTTACCCAATACCACCTACAGCATCAATTTCGGGAATGCGATAAAAGACAATAACGAAGGCAACCCGTTAAGAAACCTCACTTATGTTTTTTCTACCGGCAATACCATCGACTCCTTGCAGCAGGCCGGAAAAGTTATCATTGCTGAGACCGGCAAGACAGATAGTTTATCGATAGCCATGCTTTATCGCAATGCAGATGATTCGGCTGTTCAAAAAAGAAAGCCCGATTATATCGCTAAGATCAAAGGAGACGGCAGTTTCATTTTTAATAATCTCTCCGCAGGAACTTATAAGATATATACCTTAAAAGACGGTGATGGCGGAAAGACATACAATTCCAAAGTAGAATTATTTGCATTTGCCGATCATGACATTGTTGTTGGCAAAAACAATGAAGCAATAACACTGTACGCATCAGCAGAAGAAAAAGACAACAAAAACCTGCCTGGGATCAATATCGGAAAAACGATCGTGCCTAAAGTGTTTCGATATACCACTCCGGTAACATCGCAGGAACAAGAGCTTCCCGATGCACTTGAACTTACCTTTAACAGGGCGGTGAAGAAATTGGATCCCGCAAAAATAATATTGACGGATACCAACTATAAACCCATCCCTTCCGTTCAGATCAATATCGACAGCACTAAGAAAAAAATAACGCTTACAACGGCCTGGCAGGAAGACACAAAGTACAGGCTCATCATCAATAGTGCCGCCGTTACTGATTCTGCTGGCAATAATCTTCCCAAATCTGATACGATACGTTTTAGTTCAAAAAAAATATCAGACTACGGAAATATTGTGCTTCGCTTCAGCAACCTCGATCTTTCCAAACACCCGGTGCTGCAATTGGTGGTTAATGATGAAGTGAAATATTCTTATCCACTCACTGCAAGCGAATGGAGCAAAAAAGCATTCAAGCCCGGCGAATACGAAATGCGCATTTTATACGACGATAACAATAACGGCAAATGGGATCCCGGGCATTACTCCAAAAAGATCCAGCCGGAGAAAGCCATTACCCTGCCGCAGAAGTTGAATGTGAAAGGGAATTGGGATAATGAGCAGGACATCAAATTATAATGGATAATTGGTTAATTGATAGTTGATAATGTTTTCAATTCAATACATTAAGCTATCCAGCGGAAAGTAACAAGCTCGAAACATTATCAATTAAACAATTATCCATTATCAATTAACTTCGCGTATGATCTTCTCTTCCTCTTTACTGGAAAACGCTGTCAACGAATTTGCACGCCTGCCGGGTATTGGCAAGAAAACGGCACTGCGGTTGGTTTTGCATCTTATCAAGCAGGATGCGGATAAAGTGACGCAGTTCAGCGATATCATTTCAAAGATGAGGAATGAAATTAAATTCTGCAGCCGCTGCCACAATATCTCCGATCAAACACTTTGTAATATCTGCAGCAATACAATGCGCAAGCAGGAGATGATCTGCGTGGTGGAAAATATCCGCGACGTGATCGCCATCGAAAGCACCCAGCAATTCAACGGCATCTACCATGTGCTTGGCGGCATCATTTCTCCGCTCGACGGCGTTGGCCCCGAGCAACTGATGATCGATTCCCTGGTGGAAAGGATTCAAAAAGAAGACATCGAAGAGATCATTTTTGCGCTTAGTCCAAATATCCAGGGCGACACCACCATCTACTATATCGCCAGGAAATTAAAGGAATTCCCGGTGAAGATCACTACCATCGCAAGGGGTATCGCTTTCGGCGGAGAACTCGAGTATGCCGATGAAATGACCCTGGCCAAAAGCATCAGCAACCGGATCCCGGTAGAAAATTTCATTGTGTCGGGCAACTAAGCACGTGATTATTCCCGTTCAGTAGTTGTTTTTACCTGCTCAGCAGGGTCCCCACCCTTTTACATTCAATCTATTCATAATTTTAATACGACTTCACATGACTCCTAAAACTAAAAGAACGATCTTATACACCGTTCTGTGCCTTGTTGCTATAGGCGCAGGTGTTGGCTATTACCTGTATAACAAGAAGCCACTCAATCCAAACGATGTATCTCCGGATACAAAAACAACCTCCACAGAACTTTACCAGGCTTTTGCTGCAGACACTGTTGCTGCGAAGAAAAAATTCTCTCGCACGGATGAAGTAGTAGAAGTAAGCGGCGTTGTCATGAGTATTTCTCAGAACGCAGACAAACAACCCGTTTTTCAGTTAAAGACCACTGTTGAGAAAGCATTTATAAACTGTACAATGGAAGGACCGGCAGAGAATATTAAAGAAGGTGACAACATCAAGCTCAAAGGACTTTGCATCGGCATGGGAGAAAACGTACCTGAAATGGACGTTTTTGGGGATGTGTATATGACCAGATGTTATCTGATAAAATAAGAACAATATTAACCAGATCATAAAAAACAAAATATATGAAAAGTATTTTTTTAATCGCAGTGATAAGTTTGGCTTCAATAGCTACAACCAACGCTCAAACCTTTTTGACCAAGAACGGCAAGATCTCTTTCTTTTCTTCAACGCCAATGGAAAACATTGAAGCAGTGAACAACCAGGTGGTTAGTGTACTGGATAGCAAGACAGGTGTTATGCAATTCTCCGTGCAGATAACAGGATTCATTTTTAAGAAGGCGATGATGCAGGAGCACTTTAATGGATCAGACTATATGGAGAGTGAAAAATATCCAAAAGCAAGTTTCAAAGGAACGATCGCCGATATCAGCAAGGTGAATTTTGCAAAAGATGGCAGCTACCCGGTAAAAGTTTCCGGCAACCTGACTGTTCATGGTGCAACCAACAAAGTCACCGTTCCGGGCACGATCAGTATCGTTGGCGGAAAAGTAAATGCAACAGCAACTTTTAATGTTTTGCTCGCCGATTATAAGATCATCGTACCTAAGACCTCTCAGGCTGCTATCTCTAAGTCGATCGAAATAAAGGTGGATTGCAATTACTTGCCTAAGTGATCTATTGTCAAACGCATCTACTTTAATGAAGACAAAAACCCTCATACTGGCTTTTCTTTTGGTATTGTCTTCATCCTATGCTAATGCCCCAAGCACACTATTCACTACCGGCGCTGGTACGATCACATTTACCTCAGATGCGCCACTGGAGCTGATTCAGGCGAGCAGCAGCCAATTGAAGGGCTGGCTGAACCCTGACAGTAAGCAGTTCTCATTTGCCATCGATATCAAGACCTTCAAGGGATTCAAGATCCCCATGCAGCAGAAACACTTCAATGAAAATTATCTTGAAAGCGATAAATATCCGCAAGCTTCATTTGAAGGAAAAATAATTGAAGATGTAGATCTGCGTCGCGATGGACTTTACAATATTCGTGCAAAAGGCAATCTGCTTATTCATGGTGTGACGCAGGAACGCATCATCAAATGCAATCTTACTATCAAGAATGGCCTGGTGAATGTGAGAGCAAATTTTATTATTTTATTGGCGGACCATAATATCACCATACCAAAAATATTGGATCAAAAGCTAGCTTCCAATATAAAGGTAGAAGTGAAGACTGACCTTATAGAAAAATAATTAGTGAATCGGTTTGAAAGTTACTTGTCATGTCGACATGAGAGAATTAAGATTTCAAACTGATACTCTACCAAAATACCAACCATGTTCTTATGCTGATGAGAAGTATATTGACCATATTTGTTACGTGCATGTGCCTACTTAGCGCTAAAGCGCAGGAGTTGGGAGCAAGGTCATTTAACCTCGTCGAGAACAATCGTCCGGTTAAGATCAATACGATCTATAAAAACGACCAGGGTTATATTTTCGCCGGAACAACAGATGGACTTTATTCATTTGACGGCCTCAATTTCAAAAAAATAAATTTCTCGAAGCCAGGCATAAGAGATACGGTCACCGCCATTTTCCAGGATAACAAACACCAGCTATGGATAGGTTTCAAGAACGGCCGCCTCGCAAAAAAAGTAAATTCAAAGCTGGAGTATTTTGATCCCGAGGAAGGACATCCTGCTGTTGCCATCACGGCATTTTTGCAAGACAAACAAAATAATATTTGGTTTGCCACCAACGGAGAAGGCATCTACCACTTCAGCAACGATCATCTTTATTTAATTGATTCAGCCAATGGCCTGAGTGATCTGCATATCCATTCACTCGTGCAAACCGACAATGGCGATATGCTGGCCGCCACCGATGCCGGCATCAACATTTGCAAGAACGTAAATGGGAAAATAAAGGTCAGCGTGATCGGCCCCCGTGAAGGTTTGCCTGATTATTATGTAACAGCAATAGCTGCCGCTGGTAAAAACAGCTTCTGGATCGGGTTACAGGACAAGGGTTTTTGTTTATATGATCACAATAATGGTAAGATCACCGTTTCACCTGTCGATTCCAACTGGAAATACGGGCAAATAAATACATTGCTCGTTTCACAGAAAGTTTTGTGGATCGGCACCGAAGAAAATGGCCTTTTACAAAAAAGCGGGATCGATCAGCCTGCATTTTCATTCAACAAGGCGACTTCCTCAAACAAAATAGTTGACCTTCTCCAGGACAATGAAGGCAATATTTGGACAAATACCTCTACACAGCTGAGATCAACATCCGGCAACCAGTTGCAATTACTGCCCGTTTATGATCAGTCAGTTTTCGAAACCATACATGCGATGCTGTGTGATCAACAGGGCAATTTTTGGGTGAACAGCTCGGGAAGCCTGGTAAAATATACCGTTGCCAATGGCGCTTACACAAAGAAGGACTATCATTTTTCGGGGCTGAATAGTAAAACCGATATCACCTGCTTGTACCAGGATGTCAATCATCATATTTGGATCGGCACAATGGGTGGCGGTATATTGATACTTGACCCGCAGACCGGCAAGTACCGTAGTCTGACCGAAAACGCCTTACTCAAAAATGCAAGCATATTGTCTATAACCGGCAATGGCAGCACGGTGTGCGCCGGCGGACTGGAAGGCGTGGCCATGATCTTTGACGTTGATTCTACAAATAATGATATCAACGCACCATACAAGTACACCAACTATAACAACATCGACAATATCGGCAGCAACTATATCATCTACTCCACCTACAAGGATACGCATGGACGGATCTGGTTTGGCACCGGCGAAAAAGGAATTACTGTTTTTGAAAATGGCAAGTTTCGCCACTATGGAAAAGAGAACGGGTTGTTGGATGATCGCATTTTTTCTATCACCGAAGATCAAAAAGGCAATATCTGGTTCAATACAAAAAGCGCGGGCATCTACCGCTTCGATGGAAAAACATTCAAAAATTACTCTGCGGCCGATGGCATAAGTGACCTGGAGATCATTGCGCTTAAAACAGGCCCGCTGGGGAGTATCATCCTGGTGAACAAAAAAGGAATTGACATTTTGAATGTCAATTCCGGCACCTTCTCTTACCTCGATAATAACGAAGGCGTGGCTGATGTGAATTCATATTCAGGTGCGGTAACACAGGATGCCGCAGGGAATATTGCTTTCTGTACTTCAAAAGGCATTGTGGTATATCGCCCGGTTGAAAACGCAACGCATCAACCCAAAACGATCATTGAAAATGTGCAGTTGTTCTTAAGCGATGTAGATGCCAATAAAGCCGGGGACTATAGCAGCGATCAAAATACTTTCCAGTTTTATTTCACGGCGCTCTATTATACCAATCCTGATGAGATCCGCTACCAGTATAAGCTTGAGGGGTTGGATACCGCCTGGATATCTACCAGGGATAAGAGCGTTTCCTTCCTTCGCCTGCAACCCGGTACATACAAGTTCCATGTAAGATCATCGCTCAACGAGAATTTTGAGAATGCCGATGAAGCCACCTACGAATTCTTCATTGCAAAGCCTATCTGGAAAAGATATTGGTTCATTGCGCTTGTTTTGTTAACCGCAGGCGGACTGCTTTATTGGTACATAAAAAGCAGGGAGCGGCATTTGAGGAAGATGCAAAAAATGGAGCAGGAAAAGATCGAGTTCCAGTTCCAGGTATTGCGCAACCAGATCAACCCGCATTTTTTATTCAATAGTTTCAACACCCTGGTGTCTATTATTGAAGACAATCCAAAAATGGCTGTGGGCTATGTCGAGCATTTGTCGGAGTTTTTCAGAAACATCGTGAACTACCGCGATAAAGACGTGATCCCTCTTGGCGAAGAGATCGAATTGATGCAAACTTATTTTTACCTGCAGCAGAAGAGATTTGGCGCACATCTTAAAATGACTATCGACGTTTCTGAAGAAGCAAAAAAACATATCTTTATTCCGCCGCTTACTTTGCAACTATTGATGGAGAATGCCATCAAGCATAATGCGGTGTCGAAAGAAACGCCTCTTTTAGTAGAGTTGTTCATGGAAGATGATAAATGGCTGACGGTGCGCAACAATATCAATCCCAAGATGCGAAAGGAAGTGAGCTCTGGAATGGGGTTGCAAAATATTGTTAGCCGATACAACCTTTTAAGCAGGGAACCCGTTTTGATAAATGATGATAAAACCCATTTCACCGTTTCACTACCCACATTAAAACAAGAATGATATGCTGAATGTCTTAATTATCGAAGATGAAGAGCCAGCAGCAAAACGACTGCAAAAGATGCTGAAGGAGATCGAGCCCGATATTCATGTATTGGAAAATATCGTGAGTGTTTCGTCTGCCATCAAGTGGTTCAAGAACAACCCGCCGCCCGACCTGGTCTTTTCCGATATACAATTATCCGACGGCATCAGCTTCGACATTTTTAAATCGGTGGAAGTTACGTCTCCGATCATCTTCACAACAGCCTACGACCAGTACGCCATTGAAGCATTTAAAGTAAACAGCATCGATTTTTTATTAAAGCCGATAAAAAAGGACGACCTCGAAAAAGCGGTAGCCAAGTTTCATAAAGTAACGGGTGCACCTGCCGTTCCTGCAATTGACATCAATAAACTGCTGCAATCCTTTAGTCCGGGCACCGGCACAGAATACAAAAAACGTTTCGTGGTGCGTTATGGCGAGCATATCAAGACGATCAATATCGAGGAAGTGGTTTATTTCTATACCGAAGACAAGGTGAATTTTCTTTGTACCAAGGACGGCCGTCGTTTTGTTATCGACTACAACCTGGATACCCTCGAATCCACGCTTGACCCCAAGACCTTTTTCCGCATCAACAGGCAATATATCATCGGGATCCATTCCATCGGCGAAATGCTTGCTTATACCAAGAGCAGGGTGCTGATCAAATTAATACCACCGGCCAAGCACGAAACCATCGTTAGCACGGAGCGGTCGGCGGATTTTAAGCTGTGGTTAGGAGACGAGAAATAGTTTGCAATTGCCAATAGACAGTTGGCAAAAGCCCCCTTAGAATTGAAATTTTCCCTTGCACAGGCCAACTGCCCATTGCCAATTGTCCACTGCTTTCCGGCTCAGAAGCCCAATTTTCCAGTTCAGCAGCCCAATACTACCAATCGCCAGCTTTCACTTGCAAGCCCTCATTTCCCACCGTATGTTTGTATCAGAAAGACGCCAATAACTCTTTTCAAGATCCAAATCCAATAACTAGAAAGACCATTAGGTAGACATCCAAATCCAAAGAAAACCACTTACCAAAGAAACAAAAAGTTCTTAGCGAAGACCCTGAAGCACCGGGGTCTTTTGCTATTTAGGGGTCCAGCAATAGGCAATTGACAACGGGCAATCAGCAAGGAGCTGCCCTTAGTCAAAAGTTCTCCTATTGCATATTGCAAATTGCCCATTACCTATTGAATTCCGGTTCAGCCCCCCAATTTTCCGGTTCAGCCACCCAATATCACCGATCGCCGCCTTTCACTTGCAAGCCCTCATTTGCCACCGTATGTTTGTATCAGAAAGGCACCAATATCCCAAGAAAACCAATCCAAATCCAATATCTAAAAAGACCAACTGATTAAATCCAAATCCTGAAGAAGACCAAACAACCACAGAAACCGAATTTTTTTACGAAGGCCCCGATAACTCGGGGCTTCTGTTTTATAATAGGTGTCTGGCCGCTCTGCAAACTCTTCCCTTTTGAAAAAACTGTTCCAAGCGGCCTGACACCTCGCCCAAAGTGGGGAGCAGCCTTAGTTTTGGGTTTTCACTTTTGAATTTTGAATCATGCTTTCCGCTTCAGTCCTCGAAAATCCCGGCTCAGCATTCCAATACCTCTGCTGGCTGCATTTTAGTTTTTTATTGCCTTTTTGGCTATTAGTTTTACATCAGAAACAAAGAGATTCCACTTTAAGATCCAAATCCAAAAGACTAAGAGAAACCCTCTTAAGTATCATTATCCAGATCCAAAGAAACCAAACACATTACCTCAGAACCAATGAAGTTCTCAACGAAGGCCCCGATAACTCGGGGCTTTTGTTCTAATAGGCAACTGCCAATTGGTAACTGAAAACTGCTTTCCTGCTCAGCCCCCCATTTTTCCGGTTCAGCACCCCCATCACCCCATTTGCCTTCTTTCGCTTTTATTTGGGGTTTTGGCGCTGTATGTTTACATCAGAATTAAGAAATCCAAATCCAATGTAAAGGCTAATCCCCAAAGAAAACGAACCAAGCCTAAGATCCAGATCCTATCCTAAACTGAAGACTACCAAAGAAACCGAAAATTGTTAATGCCCCTGAAACCCCGGGGGCATTGTTTTTTGAGATAAGTCAAAGGTTTCCCGCAGATATCGTTAATTGCGCAAATTCATGTCCGCGTCATCCGCGCAATCTGCGGGACATCCCTTAATCCCACATTTTGTATTCCCGCCTTCTTATGCTAAATTTGCAATCTCAGGCGGATTTGTTTATTGTTCAGCCTGTAAAAATCGAACTAATAAACGAAAGCATTCCAATCATCTTCACGGACGGTTCTCGTTTATCCAGTTTAATTTTCTTTTGTTACAAGCGACATCAACTATGGTCATCATCGTTGTGTCACCCGATAGCTATCGGGTCACTTGTACGGTATACCATTGTGCAACAAGAAAGGCAACAGACTTAAAATCATAAGCGATGAAAAAAACAATTCAGCAATGCCTCAGCGAAAGGATCCTCATCATCGACGGAGCCATGGGCACTATGATCCAGCAACATAAGTTAGAAGAAAAGGATTATCGTGGCGAACGTTTTAAGGACTGGCATACCGATGTAAAAGGAAACAACGACCTGCTGAGCATCACACAGCCTCAGATCATCGAAGGCATTCACAAAGAATACCTCGAAGCCGGCGCAGATATCATCGAAACAAATACCTTCAGCAGCACTTCTATTGCCCAGGCAGATTACGATATGCAATCGCTGGCGTATGAGTTAAATGTAGCTTCTGCCAAATGCGCAAGAAATGCGGCAGACGAATACACAGCAAAAGATCCGGCCAAGCCTCGTTTCGTTGCGGGCGCCATCGGGCCATTGAATAAAACATTATCGCTTTCGCCGGATGTAAATAATCCTGGCTTTCGTGCAGTTACTTTTGATGAGGTAGCAACCGCATACACAGAACAGATAAAAGGATTGGTTGATGGCGGCGTAGATATTCTATTGATCGAGACCATCTTCGATACATTGAATGCAAAAGCAGCGATCTATGCGGCTAAGAAATTCTTCCGCGATACCAAACAGGCAGAGTTGCCAATAATGATCTCGGGCACCATAACAGATGCCAGTGGCCGCACATTGAGCGGACAAACATTGGAAGCATTTTACGTTTCTATCATGCACGCCAAACCACTAAGCGTTGGGTTGAACTGCGCATTGGGTGCAACGCAAATGCGGCCGCATATCGAAGAGCTTTCGCAATTGGCGGGTTGTTATACATCTGCGTATCCAAACGCCGGTTTGCCCAATGCATTCGGTGAATACGACGAGCAGCCGCACGAAACCGCACATATCATCGAAGAATGGGCGAAAGAAGGATTTGTAAATATCGTGGGTGGTTGTTGCGGTACAACGCCCGGGCATATTAAACATATCGCACAACAGGTGCAGCAATTTAAGCCAAGGCAATTGCCGGTCGTGGAACAGGTATTTGAGGCAGCGGAATTGCTGGAACAATAGTTTAGACTTCCGAAGTTTATCACACGGTCTGACGCCCTCGTCTGATCGTGTGATAAACTTCGGAAGCCTTGATCAATAATTGAAATTATGAGCGAGGAGATACATATCAAACCATATTTAAGACTTGCGGGTTTAGAACCATTGATCGTTCGTCCCGAAATGAATTTTGTGAACATCGGCGAGCGTACGAATGTTACCGGGTCAAAAAAATTCGCACGCCTTATTCGTGAAGATAAATATGAAGAAGCCTTAAGCGTTGCCCGCCAGCAGGTAGAAAGCGGCGCACAGATCATCGACGTGAATATGGATGATGCATTGCTGGATGGCGTTAAAGCAATGGCCACGTTCTTAAACCTGGTACAGGCCGAGCCCGATATTGCCAAGATCCCGATCATGATCGATTCCTCAAAATTCGAGATCATCGAAGCAGGATTAAAATGTGTGCAGGGAAAATGCATCGTCAACTCCATCTCGATGAAAGAAGGCGAAGCTAAATTCATTGAGCAGGCGATCACTTGTAGAAACTTCGGTGCATCCGTGATCGTGATGGCTTTTGATGAACAGGGACAAGCGGATACAAAAGCTCGTAAGGTTGAGATTTGCCAGCGGGCCTATAAAATTCTTACCGAACAAGTTGGTTACGATCCCCAGGATATCATCTTCGATCCCAACATATTTGCAATTGCAACAGGCATCGAAGAACATAATAATTATGCAGTTGACTTCATTGAAGCAACCAGGGAGATAAAAAAATTAATGCCCCTTACCCGCGTGAGTGGTGGCGTAAGCAATGTATCTTTTTCTTTCAGGGGAAATGATCATGTTCGCGAAGCGATACATAGCGTTTTTCTTTTTCATGCCATCAAAGCAGGAATGGACATGGGTATCGTTAATGCCGGCCAGTTGGTGGTGTACGATGAGATCGAACCAACGCTTCGCGACATGTGTGAAGACGTTATTCTCAATCGCAACAACGACGACAATGGAGCAACCGAGAGACTTATTGTGCATGCAGAAACCGTAAAGGCTAAGGGCAAGGTTGAAGTCAAAGATGAAAAGTGGAGGAATGATTCGGTAGAGCAACGACTTTCACATGCATTGGTAAACGGCATCACTGATTATATTGATGGGGATACAGAAGAAGCCCGTCAAAAATATTCTCGTCCACTGGATGTGATCGAAGGTCCGCTGATGGACGGCATGAATATCGTCGGCGATCTTTTTGGAGCGGGGAAGATGTTCCTACCACAAGTAGTAAAAAGTGCGAGGGTGATGAAGAAAGCGGTGGCAATTCTTACTCCATATATCGAACAGGAAAAAGAAGATCGCAAGCAAGCACATATTACGGCAGGCACTATTAATGAAGAAGGAGCAGGCGCAGCAAAGATCCTGCTCGCAACAGTAAAAGGCGACGTACATGATATCGGCAAAAACATCGTTGGCGTTGTGCTGGGTTGCAATGGCTATGATATCATCGATCTCGGTGTGATGGTGGCAACCGATAAAATATTGGATACTGCCATAAAAGAAAATGTTGACATCATCGGCCTTAGCGGGCTGATCACTCCGTCATTGGATGAAATGGTGCATGTTGCGCACGAAATGAAGCGCCGCGGAATGACGCTGCCGCTGCTGATCGGAGGTGCCACTACCTCACGCATGCATACTGCTGTGAAGATCGCACCGCAATATGATGATGGTGTGGTGCATGTATTGGATGCAAGCAGAAGTGTGACCGTTGCAGGAAGTTTACTTAGCAAAGAGCAGAAGCCTGCATTTTTAACCGGCATCAAAAAAGAATACGATAAGCTTAAAGAAGATTTTGGAAATAAAAGATCGGCAAAAGCTTATTTGCCATTTAAGGATGCGCAGCAAAACGGCGCTGTGATCGATTGGGATAATTTCACACCGGTTACTCCTTCATTCACCGGAACCAGGATATTTGAGGATCATGATCTCAACGAAATAGCAGAATACATCGATTGGCAGCCCTTCTTCATCGCATGGGAAATGCATGGAAAATTTCCGCAGATATTAAGCGATGCTGTCATTGGCACAGAAGCAACAAAACTTTTCAACGACGCTAAGAAATTATTGAAACAGGTAATTGCTGAGAAATGGTTGAACGCAAGAGGCGTTGTTGGTTTTTGGCCGGCAAATAAGATCGCAGCAGATACGGTAGATGTTAAGGCCAATTATTCAGTCATTAAATTGGAGTTTCTTCGTCAGCAGCTCAAAAAAACAGAGGGGCAGCCTAATCTTTCGCTGGCTGATTTTATCGCTCCCGCTGAAAAGAATTACCAGGATCATTTGGGTGCTTTTAGTGTTACCATCTCGGGCATCGAACAGCATATCAAAAATTTTGAAGTCAACCACGACGATTATAATAAGATCATCCTGCAAGCGCTGGCTGATCGTTTGGCCGAAGCCTTCGCAGAGTTACTGCACAAAAAAACGAGGGTCGAGTATTGGGGCTATGTAAAGGATGAGCAATTGAGCAGTGAGCAATTGATCAGGGAAGAGTACATGGGTATTCGCCCGGCGCCCGGCTACCCTGCCTGCCCCGATCATACAGAAAAATATAAACTCTTTGAATTGCTTGGTGGAGAAAAAGCCACTGGCATCATGCTCACCGAAAGCCTGGCGATGTATCCTGCCGCATCTGTTTGCGGTTGGTATTTTGCTAACCCCGATTCAAAATACTTTGGCGTAGGCAAGATCGGTGAAGACCAGTTGAACGACTATGCAAAGAGAAAGGACATGAACATCAACGACGCTACAAGATGGCTGAGGCCAATACTAGAATAAATATTCCTAGTTTATTTTATTCCCATTTGGTCTTGTATTTGCTGGGCCTCTCTTGCATCATTTAGACCTTTAATTAAAGTAACGATGATGACGATCTTCAGAATGATCCCTTTGTAAATAGTAGTGGGATCAATAACTGCATTTAAGACAATAAACAATCCGTATAATACAAGTGCACACACTATCGCAGTATATGGTTTCTTTTTTGTCCAGAAACCCAGTAGGATGAACGCTACAATAAAAGCTCCCCAAATAAGGCAATCGATCCAAAAATATTCGTAATAGTCAGGCAGTGTAACGCCTAAAAGAATAAGACTAAGAGTAAGTACTCCGGCAGCAACAAAGATCGCATTTCTTGCCTGGCGAATGTGTTTATCATATGCCTGGGTAGAAAATTCGCTTTCGTAAATATCGTTTCTGTATTTTTTTCAGGCGTTTCTTCAGGCAGATTGTTGTTTTCCATATTGTATCATTATTTTTACAAGTATAATAAAATATTTATTGCCATGCGCATTATTTCTTACAACGTCAACGGCATAAGAGCCGCATTCAAAAAAGGTTTTATCGATTGGCTGAAAACAAATCCGGCAGATGTTATTTGTTTGCAGGAGACCAAGGCAACCCAGGGCGATGTTGACGTTAAGCAGCTCGAAGAGCTTGGCTTTCACCATCATTGGTACAGTGCGCAAAAAAAGGGATACAGCGGCGTTGCCATTTTTTCCAAAACAAAACCGGATAAGATAACCTATGGCCACGGACATGCGCCGAGTGATGATGAGGGCCGTGTGTTACAAGTTGATTTTGGCGATATACATCTTATCAACGCCTATTTTCCCTCGGGCACTTCAGGCGATGAGCGACAGGCATTTAAATATGTTTGGCTGGATGAATTCTTTGGCTGGGTAAATAAACTAAAAAAGACACATCCTAAGATCGTGCTGGTAGGCGATTACAATATTGCACACCAGGAAATAGATATTCATGATCCAAAGGGAAATAAGAATAGCAGCGGTTTTTTGCCGGATGAAAGAGCGTGGATGACAAAATTCCTGGGAAGCGGGTGGGTTGATACATTCCGGGAGTTTCATCCTGAACCGCATCGCTATAGCTGGTGGAGTCAGCGTTTTCCCACTGTGCGCTTAAATAATAAAGGCTGGCGGATCGACTATATCACTGTAACAGAGCCATTAAAAAAACAACTGGTGAATGCGGATATTTTTCACGACGTGAAACACAGCGACCACTGTCCTATCTATGTGGAGCTTAAATAGATGAGCTTCTCCATTTGTTAAAAACCCGGCGGCCAGCTTGCTTCAAATTGTTAAATGCTGTATTTGTTTTGCAGCTTTTAACAAGAATAGTTTTATTCTTTGATCGACGTTCTTCTATCTTAGCATTCTACCAAACTTCCTCTACATGGAAATTTTCCTGGTCCTGCTGCTGATCATCCTGATAATAGTTGTACTCAATCAAACCGGACAGATCAGCGGACAGGTCGATCGATTACAAAATGAAATAAGATCACTAAGACAACAGCTTGCAAAGTTTACAGAAGAAAAACGTGACGAAAAACGGGAAACTACATCAACAGCATTTACCGTAAAACCAAAACCTGTTGAAGAAAAAAAGGAGATCATCACCCCTCCTGTAAAGAAACCGGAGCCTACACCGGTAGTGGTTGAAGTTGAAAAGACAGTTTCGGTTACAACGGTATCGATAAAAGAAACCATCGAGCCTCCTGTTCAGGAAAAACAAAAAGTACCAACAACATTCTTCGAGCGCCATCCCGATATGGAAAAGTTCATCGGCGAGAACCTGGTGAGCAAGATCGGCATCGCGATCTTAGTATTGGCGATAGGATTTTTTGTAAAATACGCGATCGATAAAGATTGGATACAGGAGATCGGCCGCGTGGCCATCGGTATCCTATGCGGTGCCATTTTGATGCTGTTTGCGCACAAATTCAGGAATACTTATAAGGCCTTTAGCTCTGTGCTTGCCGGCGGAGCACTCGCTGTATTCTATTTCACGATAACGCTTGCCTATCAGCAATTTCATTTGTTCAGTCAGACGATGTCGTTTGCCATCATGGTGGTGATCACAGCTTTTGCCGTTGTCATTTCATTATTGTACGACAAACAGGAACTAGCCATCATTGCGCTGATCGGCGGATTTGCCGCTCCTTTCCTGGTAAATAATGGGAATGATAATTATGTTGCACTGTTCATTTACCTGATCATTTTAAATGCAGGCCTATTGGTCATCGCTTACCACAAAGCATGGCGAATATTGAATGTGCTTTGTTTTATATTCACCGCATTTATTTTTGGAGTATGGTTGTCACACTTTGGCGCATGGAATGACCGCGGACCAGTTCTGATAATAGAAAGTGAATGGAAGAACGGCTTTTTGTTCGCAACGGTCTTTTATCTCATGTTCTTTGTGATCAACATCGCACACAATATCAAAGAGAAAAAGAAATTTCTTGCGATCGACTTTGGTATCTTATTGGCGAATACCTGCCTGTATTTTGCTGCCGGTATCTGGTGCCTGAATAGATTAAATGCCTTAGAATTCCAGGGCCTGTTTAGTGCATCGATGGGTGTATTCAATCTCGTAGCATCGTATTTCTTATTTAGAAAACAAAGAACGGATGTCAACATCATCTACCTGCTGATCGGTATCACGCTCAGCTTTATTTCTATCACGGCGCCGCTTCAATTGCACGGGCATTATATCACTTTGTTCTGGGCAACAGAAGCTGTTTTATTATTCTGGTTGTTTACCAAATCCAACATACGCATAATAAAATATGCATCGTTGCTGGTTTGGGTTGCCATGCTGGTAAGTTTGGTCATCGACCTGGGAGAAGTTTATCTTTTGAATAACGAGCCGATGACGATCATCGCCAACAGGGGTTTCATGACAACCTTGTTTGCAGCTATCGCTTCTTATCTTCTGTTCGTATTGTATCGAAATGAGAACAATAAAAATAAGCAGGACGAATTGAATTCGGGCTTTGTTCAAAAAACATTCCGCAACGCTGCCTTCCTGCTTTTGTTCATCGCAGGTGCTTTGGAAATATTTTATCAATTCAATAGCTATTACCCGGATGCTGATTTTTATATGCTTTACCTGCTGCTGTATACCGTTGCATATCTTACAATACTCAGTTTTTTCATCGGGAATCAGCAACTACAAAAAGATGGTTTATTAAGTGCAGGGCTTCTACTGTTTGTATGCCTCACATTGTATGTACTGTGCGTTGGCCCAACCTTCAGAACACAATCCAACATGCTAACGGGCCACAGGTATGGCGTGCATTTCATTGCACACTGGCTGCTGGTACCGCTTATAGGAATGGCGATCTATCGGCTGGCGCGGATGATCCAAAAAAGCAGGGCAGAAACCAAATCCAATTACGAGATACTCATTTGGGGATTGTGTGCGATAGTCGTTACCTATTTAAGCGTGGAGGTCAATTTGCTGGTGAATAATATTTTCTATTCCTGGTATAATCCTCTCGAAGAAATAAAGATCACCTATATCAAAACCGGGTTGCCCATTGTGTGGGGATTATGTTCATTCGGTTTCATGTGGCTGGGCATGCATTACAAATTCCGTGCGTTGCGGATCATTTCGCTGAGCCTGTTCTCCATAACCCTGTTTAAATTATTTATATTCGACATAAGGAATATCCCTGCCGGCGGAAAGATAGCAGCCTTCTTCTGCCTGGGCGTATTGTTGCTGGTGGTATCATTCATGTATCAGCGATTGAAAAAAATAATTATTGAAGATGAAGAAAAAGTGGCTTAGCGTTTTTTTGTTTGGCTTGATAGCTGTTTGCGGTAAAGCGCAGACTGAAGGATATTATTATCATGCAAAGATCGACAGTGTAAAGACTTCGGGCTTTTATCAAATTGATCTGGGGCCAGCATTAAATGCACATATAAAGACTGATTTCAGCGATATAAGAATCGTAAATGATGCTGGTAAGTGGATACCGCACGTATTGGACGGATCCGTAGGCCCGTTCGGATATATAGGTACACCGGTGAATATTCCTGTCGAATTCGAAACGACGACCAGTTCGCCAGCGACCACTGAAATGATCTTGAAGGGCAATGATGCTTTTATTGCCGCGTTTGACATCAATGTAAAAAATACTTCCGCCACCCGGGTGGCCAAATTGAGCGGAAGCGACAACAAGCAGAATTGGTTCGTTATAGTCGATAGTCTACTCTTGTTGCCAGAGATTGCGGAAAAACCGGGAGAAACAAGGTTCCATATCGATTTCCCTGCCTGTAACTATAAATATTATAAGCTGGTAATTGACAACAAGGCTAATGATCCCGTTAATTTCATGGGAATAACCACCCCCATTTACGTGAAAGGCGGGGAGAGGATGTTTTTGGCCGAAAATCCCAAAACTGCGGTATTTCAAAAGGATAGCGGCAAAATCTCCTATATCAGGGTAAGCCAGGAAGCAGATTACCATGTTAACCAGCTGGGAATGAAGGTTTTGGGAGCCAAATACTATTACCGCAGGCTGGAGGTATACCTGCCGGCGGACAATAGCCACTCATTTTCGACCCTAGGTACCTTATTACAGTCTTTTTACTTCTCCAACAACAGCTCACTGGATTTTGTCCTTCCACGGGTCAACCCTAAGGTTTTTTATCTTTTGATCTATAACGAAGACAACCCACCGCTAAAAGTTGAGGCGGTCAGCACGAAGAGCAATACCCGGAGCTTGACCGCATATTTGGAAAAAGGAGTTCGTTATGAATTGATAATGGATAACCCTTCTGCAATAATGCCCGACTATGATCTCAGCAAGCTCAACAACATCATTCCCGATAGCGTTCAATTATTAAATACGGAAAACATAATTCCATTCGAAAGAAAAGAAACTATTTTATCAAAAGAAAAAAATAATAAATGGATCCTTTGGGTAGCCATCGCAATTGCAATTATTATTTTACTTTTCTTTACTCAAAGAATGCTCAAAGAAGTTGACAAAAGAAAATCAGCATGATAATTTATAACGTTACCATAAAAGTTGCGGACGCAATAAAAACAGAATGGCTGGATTGGCTAAAGCAAGAACATATACCAGATGTATTGGGTACAAAATGTTTTTCAAAAGCTACGGTTCATCATTTATTGGAGATAGATGATAGCGAAGGCCCGACCTATGCGGTGCAATACCAGGCACAAAACATAGATGATTATAAAAAATATATTAATGAATTTGCCGGCCCCATGAGGCAAAGATCCTTCGATCGCTGGGGCGATCAATTCATCGCTTTTCGCACGATAATGGAAGTTGTTAACTAATTGTGCAAAAAAAACACTTTCCCATTTACTCCCTTAAAATTGTTTTTTTAATGCCTTAAAAACCGCTTGGGCAGAGGATTTCATTAGTTTTCGCTGCAAAACCCTTGCTGGCGCTGCATTTCAGCATTCGTAACGTTTTAATAAAAATTATCTGGCAGGTCGCGAATTTTGCCAAATCCTTGTTCCCTGTGGATTACAGCGATTCAATAGTCAATAAATTTTTATTAAAAAAATTTTGTTGCATTTAAAAACCGTCTATATTTGTTCCAGTTAAAAAATTCAAAAAAACTAATCATGAACAAAGCTGAATTAATTTCAAAACTTGCTGATGATGCAGGTATTACAAAAACACAAGCAAACGCTGCTTTGGATTCTTTTGTAGAGGCTGTTACCAAAACTTTGAAAGGTGGCGGTAAAGTTACATTGGTAGGTTTTGGTACATTCTCTGTATCAAAAAGAGCTGCCCGTAACGGACGCAACCCACAAACTGGAGCCGTTATTAAAATCAAAGCAAAGAAAGTTGCTAGGTTTAAAGCCGGTAAAGAATTATCAGCTAAAATGTAATGGTGTATCCAACACGTTAAAAAGCAAGGTGCATCAGTACCTTGCTTTTTTACATATTACAGCTATCATTTTAATCACAACAATAAAATTTATTTATTATGGGACGTGGAGATAAAAAAACAAAAAAAGGAAAAATATTCATGGGCTCTTTCGGAAAAACAAGGCCTGCAAAATCAGCTAAGAAAGTTGCGGTTGCAAAAAAAGCTAAGCCGGCTCCGGCTGCTGCCGCTAAGAAGAAAAGTTAATTGACGAGATTGGAAATTTGGAATTAGGATGCACGGCCGTTGCCAGAACTAACTGCTCATTTTGCAGGCTTCATATCCTGATTCCAAATTCTTCCTAGGGTGCTAACCTCTCGATCTTCCATTCACCACTTTCCCCGAGGCTATATTGTATCCGGTCGTGAAGCCGCCCCGGCCTACCCTGCCAAAATTCAATGGTTTTGGGCCTTACCAGGTATCCGCCCCACCAGTCGGGACGAGGTATGTTTTCATTGCCAAATTGCTGTTGGTATTGCGCCGACCTTTCCTCGATAACGGCCCTTTCCCCGATCACCGTGCTTTGCTCAGACGCCCAGGCGCCGATTTGGCTCTCCGTTGGCCGGGATGAAAAGTAGGCATCGCTTGCGACGGCTGATATTTTTTCCACCGAACCGCAGATCCTTACCTGGCGCTCCAGTTCCTTCCAGAAAAGAACCAGGCAAGCTTGTGGATTTTCTTCCAGTTCACTCCCTTTTCGGCTCTTGTAATTGGTGAAGAAAACAAAGCCTTCTTGATTGTATTCTTTCAGCAACACAATTCTTGCTGATGGATTGCCCCCAACCGTTGCCGTGGCCAGCGTCATCGCATTCACTTCGTCAATATCGCTATGGGTGGCCTCATGCCACCATTTACCAAACTGTGATATCGGGTCTGTGTCAACGTCTTTCTCCAGGAGCGTTTGCATTTTGTAGTCCTTACGTATGTCGGCGATGGAAGGCATAGATGATCATTTCAATTACAAAGGTCATGTAATTACCATAAACAAAAAGCATCCCGCTGACTTAGCGGGATGCTTTTTTGAAGCAGTAAGATAAAATATTAAGTATTCGGGTTGTTGTCTGTCTTTTTCTCAATATCACCTTTAAGGCTATCGAACCCGCCTTTAATGCTATCGCCGGGACTACGGAACATGTATGTGGCTAACACCACAGCAAGGGAGGCTGCCGTTGTAAGGTAAAAACCGAATCCAATCACACTAAAGGCGCCGGTAGTACCCATGGCCCTCAAAAAATTAATAACCATAATCAGGGCCGCTACCCCCCCGGCAATAAGTGTGATCATCCAAAACGTCTTGTCAAGATTTTTGGTCTGATCGCCCATGAATGCTAATACGCCGCAAGCAACCAGGCACAAGAAAACGAGGATTCCTATACCACTAAATCCATTCGCACTGAAGCCACCACCGTAAGGGCCGAAACTGACACTAACCCAAGGTAAAAAAACGGAGATCACCCCAACTGCAGCTGCAATTAAAATAAATTTTCTTTGTTTAGACATTGTTTGAAAGTTCATATGCAATAAGTTTTAGGAAGGTAAAATAAAAAATTGATTGCAGCTATGCAAGCGTTTACGGGTATATTTTATAAAAACTAATTAACAAAATCGCCGCGTAATTTTACCATCTCTCTTAAAGCTCGTGCGGGGCTTGCTTATTCTCCAATAAATTTATCCGGGATCTTAATTCATCTCTTTCCTCGAGCGTATTCGCCAATTCGCTTTCCACCTCGCCTACCTTTGCGGCAATTTCCAGGAGCAGTCGGTTCTTTTTATTTAACTCAAGCAGCTGAAGCTGTGTATCGTTCAATTGTGCCTGTGAGTAAGCGTATTCCTGCAAGAGGTCGTTGTATGATTGTTGGAGCCTTGCGGCTTCAGTGAGTTCCTGTTCAAGCTCCAGCTCTCTTTCAGCGGCGCCTTCCACCTGCTGCTGCCTTTCCCCGATGGCGTTTTGCATGCTATGGAACTCGTCGAGCTGCATATCCAGCATGCTTCTTAAAGAGGCGGCTTCTTCGGCGCTTTTTTTCAGCAATTCCAGCTCCTCCTCCCGTATGGAAAGGATCTCGGTAAGCTCTTTTACCTGCACCTGCAGGCTTTCATTTTCCGTAATTAACTGGTTAAGTTGCTCCTTTGATAACATATAGATCGCCTTTTGGGCCTTAATCCCTTCAAATTATAGGATTTGAAGCCCAAAAACAAGAAAATCGGCCCTTTTTTGTACCTTATAGGCAATAAACAAGAGTCGGGCAGCGTATAGAACGCCTTGGGCATCTAAGTAAAAAAATGCCCGATGTAAAACTGAGCATAATTGACCGAAGATGAACTCATACGAGGATGTATAAGGGATGAAGCCAGCTGTCAGAAAGAGGTTTTTCACCGTTACGCCGGCCGTATGCTCGGGGTGTGCAATCGTTATGCCCGAAATAGCGCCGACGCTGAAGACATTTTACAGGATGCATTTATCAAGGTTTTTGAGAAGATACACCAGTTCAAATTTGAGGGTTCTTTTGAAGGCTGGATAAGAAGGATCATGGTAAATACGGCGTTGAAGAAATATTCCCTGCGCCGGTACGAAAAAGAAGTAAGTGGATACGAGATCAGGGACCGGGATGAAAGTGGGATCGAACCTTCAGCGTATGCACATTTAACGCAGAAGGAATTGCTGGAATTGATCAACAATTTACCGGAAGGATACAGATTGATCTTTAATTTATACGTGATAGAAGGATACCAGCACGATGAGATCGCAGAAATGCTGGGCATACAACCGGGCACCAGCCGCAGCCAACTGGTGAAGGCCCGTAACATGCTGCAGAAACAAATTTTACAATTAAGAAAAGTAGCGGTATGAACAACAACCGTTTATTTGATGACCATATAAAAGAGCAATTCAGCGACTATGCTCCCGATGTGCCTTCGCATATCTGGGAAAATATCATTGCTGAAAAGGAAAGGAGAAGGCCCGCTGGTTTGTGGTTCACGCTGCTTAATAGTAGAAATATTGCCATACTCTTCACCCTGTTGGTTGCGGGTGGTGTGGGCGCGTGGTGGTTGTTCAGAGGCAGCTCTGCCCCTGCTGCTGAAAAAAATACAGCACAACAACAAAAACAGCCCGCAACACAAAATAGTACCACACAGAACACAACAAATAGTTCAACAACTGTTGATCCATCCAATGCTACTGCTAATAATGATAACAGTTCTGTAACCGGCAGCAACAATCCAACCACTACAACAACAACTAATAGCGGCAATCAAATTATTTCTACTGATCAAAATAATGCAGTTGCAAAAGGCAACAACACTGACCTTGCTTTGACAAAAACAAAAAGCAGTTCTTCGCTTCCGTTTTTTATCAGCAGTAGAAAGAACGATAAAAGCCTTGCATCTAAAGCAAATAAGAACAAACGTTTAGTAGAAACTCCCAATAAGGACAAGATCACAACAACCGACCCCGGACTTGAGAATGATGATCCAAGCGCAATAGGCCAGGGATCTTTGATGGGCCGCCTATTAGCTGGTATTGATGCATTTTCGGCAAACAAAAAAACGACAGAATCAAAATTGAAACTCACTGCTGTTAACTATCTCCCCGGCTGTCCAACTTTTGAAAAAGACGCCGCAGGAAATAAAAAATATTTTTCGATCTATGGCGGACCGGATTTCGTGTTTCGCAGTTTGACAGATACCGGAAACTCCGCTTACCTGCAGGCACGTAAAGAAAGCTCGAAGGTTTCGTTTGCTTATAGTGCAGGAGTTTCGTACACCAAAGTATTCAACAATTCCATGAGCCTAAGGGCAGGTATAAATTATGGCCAGATAAATGAAAAATTCACTTTCGCCCAGGGACACCTCGTGCAGGTGATCTATATCATTGACGCCAATGGCGACACAACCGGAAGTTATACCACATCAGGCACGCGTTACAAAACAACACATAATAAATACCGCAGCATTGATGTGCCTTTAACGGTTGGATATGAAATAGGCAATGGAAGATTACATGCAAACGTAAATGCAGGCGTTGTGGTAAATGTATATAGCTGGCAAAAGGGCGAAGTGCTGGACACATCGTTTCAACCGGTAACTATTACAACCGGAAAAGGAAGTTCTCCTTATCAATTCAAAACAAATGCAGGGCTCGGAGTAACGGGCGGTGTGGCTGTTTATTATAAGTTGAATGACAACGTTCACCTGATGGCCGAGCCGTATTTCCGGTACAACCTTAAGCAAATGAATAAAGATGCTTTAACGATCAAACAAAAATATAATACGGTTGGGGTAAGGGTAGGACTTCGTGTGGACCTGCATTAGGGGCAGCATTTATAAAACTCAAAGCATCTGAATTGTGGAAGCTACAAGTAAAAATAAAATGATGAACAGGAAATTGATCATAGCATTTTTTATCAGCGTTGGATTCTTAACTGCGTGCCAGAAAGACCTGGACGAGTTTGTTCCAGACCCTGGTCAGTTGAACGGACCTGATACTGCCTGGTACAGTTCTGTCTCCCCCTCAATGCCTATTAACGACCTCAAGAATCAATTGCTGATCGGCAGTTACAACGACAGTATACAGGTTGGCAGTGGCACTTCTTATATCACTACTCCATCCGGTTTGCAATGTTATTTCCCAGCAAACAGTTTAACTACTTCTACCGGCCAAACCCTAACTGGTAGCGCTAAAGTGGAACTGGTGCACATAAAAACCAAGGGCGATATGATAAGGCTTGGTAAGCCAACCACATCAAATGGCAGGTTGTTGGTAAATGGGAATGAAACCTTTGTTCGATTAAAAAATGATACAGCTGACCTGCAATTTGTTCCCGGTGCAAAGATGACATTAAAATATGCTGATCAGCCGATAAGCACACAAATGAAATTTTTTGTCGGCGATGAAACAAATACCGCGGCTTTCAATTGGTTGCCCAATCCTGATCCTAACAATACTACCATTTCATTTACGCCAAACGCGTATGAGATCCAAACCAATAGATTGCGTTGGACTAGCACTTGTTATTTCTTTGACACAACAGGGATCAACAGGGTGAATGTAAAAGCAGAGCTTGCTCCTTATTTTACAAATGCCAATACCATCGCTTATGTTGTATTCAGGGATTTTCGCTCGGTGGTTGGAATGTATGGAGATGTTGTTTCAAAAAAATTCAGCACGGGTAAACTTCCTGTTGGTAAGCTCATCACCGTTGTGGTGATATCAAAACAAGGCAATGATCTCTTCCTGGGATATGAAAATGTAACCACTGTATCAGCCACATCAAGTCCGGGAGAACAAACAGTAGCAGTGAAGCCAGTGAAAAAATCATTGGCCGATATCATTGCATTCCTCAACACATTGTAAACTGGGACAAACATTTAGATAAAGTAAAAAGGCCGCTGTCATAAGCGGCCTTTTCTTAAATAAGAAATAAGAAATTAAAAATAAGGAATGAGAAAGTTTAGCAGCCTTATTAAGGGGCGGTCTTTACTTCCTTATTCCTTATTTTTAATTTCTTATTCCTTATTAACTTACTAAAGTTCCCACCTTCTCCCCCGTCACCACTTTCATCAAATTACCCGGCGTATTCATATCGAACACAACGATGGGCAAATTGTTTTCCATGCAAAGCGTGAATGCCGTCATGTCCATTACTTTGAGATTCTTTTGAATGCAGTCGGCAAAAGAAATGGTCTCAAATTTTGTTGCGGTTGGATCCTTTTCAGGGTCAGCCGAATAAATGCCATTGACCCTGGTGCCTTTTAAGATCACATCGGCCTTTATTTCGATGGCCCTTAATGAACCTGCGGTATCGGTTGTAAAATAAGGATTACCTGTACCTGCGCCGAATATCACCACGCGGCCTTTTTCAAGGTGGCGCATTGCCCTGCGGCGTATGTAGGGTTCAGCGATCTGCTCCATTTTTATGGCGCTCTGTAAACGGGTATAAACCCCCGCTTTCTCCAGCCCGCTTTGTACGGCCATACCGTTGATAACTGTGGCCAACATGCCCATGTAGTCTCCCTGGGCCCTTTCAATCCCCGTCTCCGCTTCATTCATACCGCGATAGATATTTCCGCCGCCGATCACGATAGCCACCTGTACACCCAGGTCGGTAATGCCCTTGATGTCTTGTGCATAGCGGGCGATCACGTCGCTGTCTAAACCAAAGCTCTTATCACCCATTAAAGATTCGCCGGAAAGTTTTAATAGAATTCTTTTGTACCTGGGAAGCATGTATTGACTGTTTTTTTGCGAAGATATATTTTTATTCCCGATAGTCCCGATAACTATCAAGAGGATTGTTTCACCGCTTTTATAGAATACATCATTGGCATTTTTTCGTCCATGCCCTTTATTCGCCACATGCCGTCATCCCCCTGCTCCACTCCATTAAAACAATTATAAGGCGAATATGGAAACTCGTGGAATTGCTGGATGGCCAGCCCATTTTTTATCAGCGCCGAAAATATCTCAGAGAAAGGATGGTTCCAGCCATACTCCATGAATCGAATTGGAGCTTCTTTATCTGCGTAGGTGCCAGTTTTTTCTTCTTCAATGACCGCTGTATTAAAATAATCGTATTTGATATTTTGGAAATTTTCATCCATCATCCAAAGTGTAGGATGGAAGTCTGCAATATAAAATATGCCGCCGGGTTTTAAATAATGGGCAATGATCGCCGCCCATTTATCCAGGTCGGGGAGCCAGCCGATGGTGCCGTAGGAAGTAAAGACAATATCAAACTGTCCCTCCAGGTTTTCTTTCAGATCATAAATATTAGTGCAAACAAAAACGCTGCCCAATTGTAATTCATCATTAATTGATCTTGCCAACTTAATTGCTTCATCACTAAGGTCCACACCCGTACAATTTGCGCCCAGCCTTTGCCAGCTCAAGGTATCCATTCCAAAATGGCATTGGAGGTGGAGGAGTGACCTTCCTTTCACATCACCTATTTCTTCTAACTCGATTTTATTGAGCGATGACTTGCCTTTTTTAAAAGCCTCGAGGCTATAGAAGGAAGAATCCTTATGAACAGCCGTACGTTTATTCCAGGATTCCCGGTTTGCTTCGAAGTATGATTGATGTTGATCCATAAAGCTGATTTGTTTTTTAAGTTCCCGCAGACCTCGCTGATAACGCAGATTTAAGACATCAGCGACGTCTGCGAAATTTGCGGGAAACCATCCACAAAAAAAACAACCTTACGAAATTAATCATAAGGTTGCTTCAATGAGTTTGAAATAAAATTAACCGAGCGCTACTCTTTTAAATTCAGTAACCTTCAGGTCAGCATCCACACTCTTCAAATAATCAGCAACTGATTTGCTATTATCTTTTACAAAAGCCTGGGCCATCAAAGTATTTTCTTTAAAGAATTTATTCACTTTACCTACGGCGATCTTTTCCGCCATTTCAGCCGGCTTGCCTTCTGCTTTAATTTGCTCGATGGCAATTTCTTTTTCCCTTGCAATGGTTTCTGCAGAGATCATGGTTTCGTCAACCGCCAATGGATTCATTGCCGCGATCTGCATAGCCACGTCTTTTCCCTGCTCGGCCGCTGGTTTATTCATACCAACCAACACACCCATGCGATAAGCGCCGTGGATATAGCTTGCAACATATTCTGCGTTCACTCTTTCAAAACGGGTGATCCCGATCTTTTCGCCGATAGCAGCCAATTTATCATTCACCATATCGGATACTTTTTCGTTACCGATAGCAATGTTATTCAGTTCCTCGATGCTTTGTGCATTGTTTTCGATAGCTGCGTCAGCAATTTTTTGCACAAAGGCAACGAACTCAGGATTACGGCTCACGAAATCTGTTTCGGCACTGATGCAAAGAATGATACCGCTTTTGTTGTCTGAAGTTGTCTGCGCAATGATCACGCCTTCTTTTGCTTCCCTATCGCTGCGCTTAGCGGCAACTTTTTGTCCTTGTTTACGAAGCCAGTCGATCGCTGCTTCAAAATCGCCATTGCTTTCTGTTAAAGCCTTACGACAATCGAGCATACCTGCTCCTGTTGCCTGGCGTAATTTATTTATATCTGCTGCTGTTATTGTAACACTCATTTTTAATTTAGAATTAAGAGTTAAGAATTAAGAATTTTCAACGGTTGTATTCAATCGCTGAAAAATGGTATGCTGTAGAAGTGACCCGATAGCTATCGGGTGACACAACGATGTTCAATAATGGACAACTGCTGGTCAACACCAAACAACAAACCCCAAACCAACAACTACTTCCCTGCTGGCTTTCTTCCACCCGCACCCGGGCCTGCTATACGACGCTTAGGTTGAGAAGCAACGCCTCTTCCACCACCACGCTTATTTCTTTCGTCGCCACCATCAGCTTTTTGTTCAAAACGTGCTGCTTTTGCTTCTGCACTTTCTTCTGTGTCGCTGCTATCGTCTTCGTCTTTATCAGCCTGGCGCTCTTGTAAACCTTCTGCGATCGCTGCGGTAAGATAATTAACGATAATAGAGATAGACTTGGTTGCATCGTCATTTGCAGGGATGGCAAAATCGATCTTATTTGGATCGCAATTGGTATCCACCATGCCGAAAGTACCGATGTTCAATTTTTTTGCTTCCGCCAAAGCGATGTGCTCATGTCCTATGTCTACCATGAATAAAGCAGCAGGAACACGGCTGATCTGGGAGATACCGCCCAATACTTTTTCCATCTTTTCTTTATCACGTGTAAGGGTCAGGCGCTCTTTTTTGGTAAGACTTTCTGCGCTTCCATCAGCAAGCATCTTTTCAATGCTCTGCATTTTTTTAACGCTCTTGCGCACGGTGTTGAAGTTGGTAAGCATACCACCCAGCCAACGTTCTGTAACATATGGCATGTTCACGCGCTTTGCACATTCGCTTACAATTTCTTTAGCTTGTTTTTTTGTAGCAACAAACATGATCTTCTTACCGCTGCGGGCAATTGCTTTCAATGCCGCGGCAGATTCCTGCAAACCTTCTACGGTTTTATTCAGGTCGATGATGTGAATGCCTTTCTTTTCTGCGAAGATGTAAGGCAACATCTTTGGGTTCCACTTCTTTTTTAAGTGACCAAAGTGTACACCTGCTTCAAGTAACTGTTGCTGTAAGGAAGTTGTATTTTCCATTGTTTATTATTAAAGTAATTTTTGAATATTGATGCTTGATCCAGGATACAAGATCCGGGATATTAACGCTTGCTGAACTGGAAGCTCTTTCTTGCTTTTTTACGGCCTGGCTTCTTACGCTCAACAGAACGTGGGTCACGCTTAAGCAGACCAGCTGCTTTCAACGCAGGACGATAATCAGCACTTACTTCCAGCAAAGCGCGGGCAATACCCAGCTTTGCAGCTTCAGCCTGACCTTTAACACCACCGCCAGTTGCATTTACTACCACATCGAATTTGTCGGCAGATTCAACTGTTTTTAATGGCGATTCCACCTGGTTCTGTAAATACACCAATGGGAAATACGTTTTATAATCCTTACCATTAATGGTAATCTTTCCGTCGCCTTTAGAAAGGAAAACACGGGTTACAGCTTCTTTTCTGCGGCCGACTGCATTTTTTTGCTTTTCCATTTTATTTTTTAATATTTCGGTAATTCCCCTTCAGGGGAGAAGGGTTTTAGAATTTCAATTCTTTTGGTTGCTGTGCTCCGTGTGGATGTTCAGCTCCTGCGTACACAAATAATTTTTTGTACATCTGGCGACCCAAACGATTTTTAGGCAACATGCCCTTTATCGCTCTTTCGATGATCACTTCCGGGCGACGTTTCATAAGATCTTTTGCGATCTCTTCTTTACGGCCACCTGGATAACCACTGAAATTGTCGTAAACCTTTTGATCCATTTTGTTTCCGGTCAGTACAACTTTTTCGCAATTGGTTACAATGATGAAATCTCCGCAATCAACGTGGGGAGTGTAATAGGCTTTGTTCTTACCGCGAAGAATGGCCGCAATTTTGGCGCACATGCGACCAACGGTTTGATTAGTACCATCCACAACGTACCAGTTGTGTTTAACGGTAGCCTCGTTCGCATGTTTTGTGGTGAAATGTAGTTTGCTCATTTTTATTTTTTTTAAGTTACGCCCCAGCTATCCCCGGGGTTTTAAATTTGGACGGCGAAGGTAAGCGGATGAAGGGTTATCTTCCAAAGAAAAAGGGAAGTATTTTTGATCGGGCTTTTGTAAACCATTGATTTTCAGTAAAATTTTTGACGATTATTTTTTGTCTCTGGCAATTATCGAAAAAAAAGCCGGCCCGAAGGGGCCGGCAATTCAAAATGAAGACGAATAATTGCTATTGCATAACAAAATTCCGGGTTTGTTTTTGATCATCGGTGATCATCGTTACATAATATAGTCCCCTTGCCAGGCCGTTTAAGGGTATTGCTATCGCATTGTTGCCATTGTTTAGCAATATCTGGCTGGTTAACAACTGCCGGCCCTCGGCGTCAGTGATAATGAAGGTCGAATTCTTTTTCTCCGCAGATGAGACCTGCATACGCAGATCATTAACGGCCGGGCTTTGTAAGATCATCAAGCCATTCTGGGCATTGTCTAATTTAATACTGACGATCGGGCTGTAGGTCTTGTTAGCATCGATATCCATCGTTTCCAACCGGTAGAAAACCGTTTTGAAACCGGTGATGTTCTTTGCTGTTTGATCGGTAAAATGATAATTAGTGGGGACTGATGTATTACCCGTGGCCCTCACCTGCCCGATCGTTGTAAAGCTGCTGCCATCGGCGCTGCGCTGAACATTGAAGTGATCGCAATTTTGCTCGGTGGCTGTTTGCCATTGTAATAATATATCCTCATTTGTTTTTATTGCAGTGAAATTGTTGAGCTTGATAGGCAACACGTATAGGTCAATGATCTCCTGGTCGGTAAGTGCACGGTTGTATATGCGAAACTCATCGATCTTGCCATTCAAGCCGTTGTAGGGTGGTGGTGTATAGCCCGAGAAGGACATCGTACCAAAGTAGGCTGATATAGGATATGAGGGAGTCACTGTGCCTTCGGTAGCAAAGGCCTTTAGTACTCCATTGACGTAGATCTTTAATGTGCCGCTGGCCCGCAAACAAACCACACGTAGCCATGTGGCGTATGGCAAGGCACCGTTTGGCGTGCCAACCGAATTATTTTTATAATTGAATTGCATTTGAGGATAGCCGTTGGCGGTCCACATCCATACTCCCGGTCCGCCGTTGTTCAGGCAATTATCGTAAATACCTCCGGGATGGGGGGCAGGATTATAGAGATATAAAGAGAAAGCGTATGAAAAATCCTGTGCGCCGCTGAAATTAACGTTGCTGTTTGTTGCGTGGTATCCGTATTGCACAACAGGGCTGGCGGGGTTGAGGAAATTCATGGCGCCATTAGCCTGGGCATTATAATTACTTGTGCCTGTAGCACCACTATTCGTGCTGACGATATGGTAGGGGCCTCCATCAGTAAAGTTGCCATTCATTGGCCAGTAGGCAACAAGTCCCGCGGTGGGTTGTGAAAGGGCGCTCAGGGTAAGGACTGCAATAATGCCCGTAAAAAGCATCTTCTTCATACTTGAACATTTAGTTTTGTGCAATAGCGAACTGTAATGGGCTTTCAGGGATTTAGCTCTTCAGTGGAATAGGATCTTTGTTGCTGGTAGTGCTTGCGCAGTTGGTCTAACTTTCAAAAACTCGAAATTAACGGATAGAAGCCTCTGCAACAATTCCCCTTTTGGGTACCCCCAACAGGACAAACATACTACTAACCGTAAGGCATAACCAAGGGTGAGTTAACTGGAAATGATGGGGGTGAAAACACGGGGATAAACGTTTAGGGTCCGCCCGGCTAAATACCATTCGGACGGGGTTTAACGTTTAAAGGTTTAAGGATTGGGCGGCGGCGATCACTTCTTCTCGCCGTAGACCTTTTCTCCATTTATATAAGTGCCGATCACTTTTGTTTTAAGCACATCGGGCAACGGACAGTTCATCAGGTCGGTATCAAGTATAATGAAATCAGCGTATTTACCAGGCTCCAGGCTTCCTTTTTCTTTTTCTTCAAAAGAACCTTTGGCTGCCCATATCGTCATGCCGCGGATCGCTTGTTCGCGACTCAGTGCATTCTCCATTTGAAAACCATTGGCAGGAAATCCTTTGGCATCCTGCCTCGCCACAGCCGCGAAAAATGTTTTGAAGGGACTAATGTCCTCTACCGGAAAATCCGTACCAAGAGGTATCCAGTTATTTTGATCAAGTAATTGCTTGTATGCATAAGCGCCTTTTACCCGCTGGGGGCCCAGCCTGTCTTTTGCCCAGTACATATCGCTGGTTGCGTGAGTGGGCTGAACAGATGGAACGATGCTATAGTCGCCGAAAAAATGAAAATCGTTTTCATTGATCACCTGCGCATGCTCTACCCTCCACCTGCGATCATTTTTTTCCTTTAATACAGATGCATATACTTCCAGGATCATTCTATTTCCCGAATCGCCGATCGCATGCGTGCATGCCTGGAACTTTGACGCGTAGATCTTTGGAATGATGCTGTCGAAATATTTTCTGTCTTTCAGCAAAAAACCTCTCCAGCCCGGTTTGTCGGAATAATATTCTATCAAACATGCACCCCTGCTGCCGAGCGCACCATCGGCATATAATTTAAATCCATTCACATTTAGTCTTTCGGTTTTGTATGGGCCCGATTGCAGGTATTGCGCATAATTCGCAGCGTCATCCGAAAGCAAAATGTCCATCCTCATTTTCAATTTGCCACTTTTTTGCAATGCGTCGATATCTTTTACGTCATCGCGACTTAAACCGCAATCAACCACCGTGGTCAATCCCACGGCAAAACAATTAGCCTGGGCCTCCTGCAATGAAACTGCATATTGTTCCTTCGTTAGCGCGGGAATAACATTTTTAACAAGTGATTGCGCATTGTCGATCATTATTCCGGTTAACCTTCCATCCTTTGTTTCGACGGTGCCGCCTTCCAATGTTTGTCCGGGCTGGATCTTGGCAAGGTCAAGTGCTGCCTGGTTGGCGATCAATGCATGTCCGTCGATGCGTGTCAATACAACGGGATTGGATGGAAAATTTTTATCCAGCAATTCTCTAGTAGGAAATTCTTTTGTGCCCCAGTCATTCTGATCCCATCCCCTGCCCTCTATCCATTGGCCGGGTGGAATGTTTTTTTGTGCAACAAATGCTTTCGTTCTTTCAATGCAATCATCCCAACTTTTAGTACCTACCAAAGTCACGTTTTGCAACCCAGCTCCATATTCAACAAAATGGGCGTGCGCATCTATGAAACCCGGAAAGACGCTTTTTCCTCCGGCATCTGTTACTTCCGCGGCGCTATATTTTTTCATGATCTCATCTTCCTTGCCGATGGCAATGATCTTCCCGTCTTTTATCGCCATCGCTTCTGCGACGGAGAACGAGGAATCTACGCTGTAGATCTTTGCATGATGAATGATCAGATCGGCCTTGGTTTGAGAAGAAGAAAAACAGGAGAGAAGCAGCAGGCAGTATACAATTGGCAGTAGGCAGTAACGAAGCGGCATAAAAAATCTTTTCTCAAAAATACACAAAAGCTGCTATCATAATTTTTAACTTTGGGACATGTACAATGCACAACAGACAAAAGAGCTACAGGCATTAACCACGAAGTTGATCAAGAACAAAGGCCAGGAAATTTCCAGTAAAGAAATAGGATCACTTCGCAATGCACTTCGCTTTCATGAATATCGATACTATGTTCAAAACGATCCGCTGATCAGCGATGCGGAGTATGATGGTTTGTATAAGCAATTGGAAAAAATTGAAAAAGATCATCCCGAACTTGTTACTGTTGATTCCCCTACACAACGTGTAGGAAAAGGTTTGATAAAAGACTTCCCTAAAGTACAGCACCTGGTGCCGATGTTGTCATTAGAGAATTCCTATAATGCTGATGACCTGCAGGATTTTGATAGAAAGGCAAGGGAACTTTCGGGCCTGGATGAAATTGAATATTGCGTAGAGCCAAAATTCGATGGCGCCAGCATTTCTCTCATTTATGAAAACGATCTGCTCAGCCGTGGTGCAACGAGAGGCGATGGCGTGGTTGGAGATGAGATAACGCTTAATATCAAACAGATCAAATCCGTTCCGCTTTCTGCAAAATTTACGGAGTATGGCATTCAGCAAATAGAGATCCGTGGCGAAGTGTTGATGAATAAAAACAATTTTAAGCGATACAACGATGCATTGATCGAAGAGGGCATACCGCCACTCGCCAATCCGCGTAATGCTGCCGCAGGATCATTGCGCATTAAAGACACGGCGGAAGTTAGCCGGAGAAACCTGGAAGCGTTTTTATACCACGTTAGTTATACAACAGGCAATCGGCAAAAAGCAATGGACAAAGAGCCGGCAACTCATTCAGGCATGCTGGAGATGCTTTGGTCGCTTGGATTTAGAAGTCCGAAGAATGAAATGAAGGTCATCAAGGGTATTGATGGTGTAATAAAGCACGTGCAGGAGTTTGAAAAATTGCGAGATGGCTTGCTTTACGAAATTGATGGCATGGTGATAAAAGTGAATGATCTGAAACTGCAGGATCGGCTGGGCATGACATCGCACCACCCCCGCTGGGCAATTGCATTTAAATTCAAAGCCAGGCAAGGCACCAGCAAATTACTTGACGTAGAATTCCAGGTGGGAAGAACAGGAGCAGTGACGCCGGTTGCAAAAATAGAACCCGTTCAAGTAGGAGGAGTTACGGTTAGCAGCATTTCTATACATAACGAAGACTACATCAAGGAAAAAGACCTGATGAAAGGCGACAGTATTTTAATAGAACGCGCCGGCGATGTTATTCCGCAGATCGTAAAATCATTTGCAGAGCTTAGAACGGGAAAGGAGAAGAAGATCAAATTTCCCAGCCACTGCCCTGTCTGCAATAGCGAGTTGTATAAACCAGAAGAAGATGCGGTGTGGCGATGTATCAATCTTACCTGTCCGGCCCAGATCGTGGAAGGCATCATTCATTTCGTAAGCAAAGACGCAATGGACATTAGGAGCTTTGGCGAGGCAAACGTGCGCAAGTTTTACGAAATGGGTTTACTAAAAGACATTCCCGGCATCTACACTTTGCCATTTGATAAAATAAGAACGCTCGAGGGCTTTGGCGAAAAATCTATCACCAATTTACAAGCCGCGATAGAAGCATCAAAGGAGCAGCCGCTTCACCGGCTCATTTATGCACTGGGCATACGGTATGTGGGAGAAACCACCGCTAAAACACTTGCGCATTCGGTTGATCACCTGCTTCAATTCGCCGACTTTACACAGGCACAGTTGCAACAGTTGGAAGATGTGGGAGTTAAAGTTGCCGGCAGCGTTCACGAGTTCTTCAGTAATAAGAACAACCTGGAGTTACTTCGGCAGCTTGAGGCACTTGGAGTTCAGTTGAAAAACAAAAAGAAAGAGCTGGCAACAGGGGGCAACCTCAACGGGCAAACGTTCCTTTTCACCGGCAGTCTGGTGCAACTAAAAAGAAGCCAGGCAGAAACGATGGTAGAGGAAAATGGAGGCAAACTAACCAGCGGTGTCAGCAGCAAACTCAACTACCTTGTAGTGGGTGAAGACGCCGGCAGTAAATTGGAGAAAGCAAAAAAAATCCCCAGCATCAAGATCATCAGCGAAGAAGAATTTTTGAAAATGCTACCTACTTAGCAAAAGGTTTTTTACCTTTAGCTGCTAGCCCCGCAAAATTTTTATCAACTTTTTTTGTCCGACAAGCCGGTTTGTCGAACTATCACATCTTAAATCATAGTTTTATGATTAAAAAAATCCCCGGTGAAGTTTGGAAGCAAATTATTTTTAGCGGCCACAAACAGCTTCGCAAGAAATACGCAGTATCATCTCACGGGCGTGCAGCGAGTTTCACTCAAACTGTTGACAAGGATGGGAAGTTATTGAACGGATCATTAACCTCGGGCTACAAAACATTAAATCTTCATGTCGACAAAGGCAATGGAACCATCTATATTCATCGCGAAGTAGCCCGTCAATTTTGCAAAAAACCTGCTCCGAAAAATAAATTCGTTATACATATCAATCATAAAAAACAAGACAATCATTATAAGAATCTTAAATGGGCAACCCTGGATGAAGTGGGATCGCATCAACAAAATAGCCCGGAAAAGATCGCGTATAAAAAGAGACAAGCCAACAGAACGGAGGGGCTAAAACTCAATGCCACACAGGTTAAGGCGATCAAAGCTATCATTAAGAGCCCGAAACGCACCATCACCTACAAGCAGCTGGCAAAAAAATACAAAGTAAGTGAAATGACCCTATACCGCATCAAGAGTGGAGAGAATTGGGGAAGGGTGAAGTAATAAGTAATTTGTAATAAGGAATTGGGAATTGGGATGACCAGTTCCCTTTTTTATTTATGTAAATTTGTTAGCTCGTTTAGAGAGTTTAGAAGGTTTAGGGAGTTTAGTGATGAACTTCTAAACTCCCTAAACCTTCTAAACTTTCTACACCAATTATAAAAAATCTATGATCCAGTCGACGACATTAAAATTTCTCAAGGACCTTAAGAAGAATAATAACAAACCCTGGTTTGATGAACATCGCGATCAATATGAAACAGCGAAAGAAAATATTCTTGCATTAGCGGGAGCGTTGATCAAAGGCATATCATCCTTCGATCCGCCTATTGCTGATCTTCAACCGAAGGATTGTACTTTCAGAATCAACAGGGATGTTCGTTTTAGTAAAGACAAATCGCCTTACAAAAGCAATATGTCTGCTTATTTCAACAAAGCCGGAAAGAAAGGCAACGGAGCTGGCTATTATATCCACATCGAGCCGGGCAAAAGTTTTGCAGCAGGGGGAATATGGATGCCGGCCACTGCCGACCTGGCCAAGATCCGACAGGAGATCGACTATAGTTTTAATGATTGGAAAAAAATGATCAGCAATACTGCGTTCAAAAAGCAATTTCCAAAAGGTTTCGGCGACAATGAAACGTTGACGAGGCCGCCTAAGGGTTATGATGAGAATAATCCTGCGATCGATTTTATCAAGATGAAAAGTTTTGTCATCAGGAAACATTTCAGTGATGCCGAAGTGCAAAGCAAGTCATTTGCGAAAGATGTTGCAAAAACCTTTCAGCATATACATCCATTGGTGGAGTTTATCAATAAGGCGATCGATTAAATATGTTCTTTGCGGTGAGTCACCCTCTTGGGGTGACCCACCCAACTTGAAAAAAGATTCAATATTTCATCGCCGGGCATCCCAATCCATTCTTTGTTCCAAATTTATATACCAAACCGATCGTGTGTGAATGATAGAAATCTTTCTTTTCTGGATTTGCTGCCTGGCTGAATCCATCCAAATAATCTGTGAACGTGTAGCGAAAGTTTGTTTCTGCTGTCAACGCAATCCTGGGACTGAGATAATACTCCACGCCTACGCCTGCCGGCAATACCAATATTTTTCTCGGCGTATTGGTAGCAATATCTTCCGCAAGCCGCGACGGCAGGTCGGAGCCCTCGCCAAAGTATTCCGCGTTGAAACTACTGTAATCCCGTTTCACCTTTATAAAACTTATACCAGCGCCGGCAAACAGGTAGGGCGAAAACCGCTTGCCAACTTCATTGCTATTGTTCTTAAAAACATTCCATACAAGCAATTCAGAGATCTCGGTTACGGGAGATGTAAAATTAAAATTGCGTTGTTTCCTCCAGTCGGGATCATTGTATTTCGCATCATCTCCTTTCAACTTTGCCAATGCGAGATTAGTGCGGAGAATGAAGGATGGGCTTAATATCCTCGATACATAAAGTGCCAGGCCCGGCTTCATTGTATTATACGATCCGAATCGCGATGGCGTAAGATCGCCCTGGTAAATAAACATACCGCCGTTGATACCTACCTGCCATTTGCTTAGATCGGGTTGGGCAAAGGCAAAGGGCATCATGCCGAATAGCAATAAACCGATCAATGCCGGAGCTTGAATAGATTTTGTCATGGTGATTTATTTTACGAATAATAAATTCCCATGCAGCAGGCTGGCGCTCAATAATGAAATTGGTGTAGAGGTCGGTTCATTGTTTATGGAAGAAGAGAGGTATTGCTTGTATAAAGCTCATACAGCAAAAAAATTGCCCGGGAATGTCTTAAAGAAATCATAAAAGCGAATCTGTCTTTTATACTAAGATCGAAACCTCGCTAAAAAAAGATGGCCAGAGATAAAAATCTCCGGCCTTGCTTACCTCTGAAACCACAAGAAAAAAGTTGTAAATATTTTTGTTTAAGTGTATATGATATAATTAAATAAACGGGCACTACCATTATGGTAAGTCCGATCGAGGCTTTAAATAAGGATTGGAGAGGTTAGAAGGCCGAGCAGGGTGTAAAATTAAACATTTTCCCAAACTATCATAATTTATTTTATATCAGCGCTCCCGCTGCCTTTAATTCCTTTTTTGCGTATTCCATCAGCTTCCTTTTTTTGCGGTTATACCACCATTTGGGGCTGGTTTTCTTCATCAGGGTGTCGATACTGCGCATGCCAAACAGCTTCCAAAGGCCCGTTATCTTCCCCCCGATACTGCTTTGCAGGGCCCTCAAGCTCATTGCAAAGCCACCCTCGAGGTATTCCATATGGTGCCAGTATCCCGCAGGCATGAATAGTGTATCCCCGTGTCCCAGGATCACTTCATAACCCTTTGCCAATTTCACCGCCGGGAAGTTTTCGTAGTCGAAATCCTCGCTGTAATTGGCAAAATTGGCCAGGCTCAACACCTCCCAGGGCTTGCGATACAGTTTGTACTGCTCCTCGAAGGGGAACAACAGCACTTTTTTTCGCCCGATGAACTGGGTATGCAGAATATGGCTCATATCAATGTCGAAATGGATATGGGTGACGGATCCCTGGCCACCCACAAACAGCATGGGGTATTTTTTTACAAACCCCTTCATCAAATGCTCGGGCCATTCAAAATCTTTGACAATACCCGGAGCGTGCTGGAATATGTTGAAGAGAAATATCCTCAGGTCGAGCGGACCTTCCTTTACCTTTTTAAGATAGTCGCCAAATTTCATATAGGCATCGGCTGTATTGATCGGGGTATAAGCGTCGCTTTTGATATTATTGTACACGCCCACTTCCTTATCGCCTACCATATCAATGAAATAATCCCAGGTCCACTTTTTATAGGCAGGCCAATCCTTGGAAAGATTCCTGATGACCAAGGGCTTCATCGGCTCATAATAATTTTTCTTAAAATCCTCGGGAGATATAGTATCAACAGTGTCGACCGCCTGTAATTGCATCCTTAAGTGTTTAGCAGGGGCAAATTTAAACATTCTGGCGGTCTGTAAAAGTTAAAAAATTACCGTGTAAAAACTAATAAGCGTTAGTTTTGCGAAAAAAGACGTGGCCAGGATCAAACCGGCAAAGAACGGAACAAGAAAAGACGTGATCATACGGAAGGCTTCAGCGCTATTTCGTACCAAGGGCTTTGCGGCTACTTCTATGCGTGATCTTGCCATCAGCGTTGGCGTGGAAGCTCCAAGTCTTTACAATCATATCGGATCAAAGAGTGAACTACTGCAGGATATTTGTTTTAAGATAGCTGATGAATTCACTTCACAGCTCGAGAAAACGGAAAATAAAAATGCGAGCGTGCTGAGCAAATTGGAAGAGATCATCCGTTTTCATATTCACGTGATGCTGGAAGAGTTCGATGAGGTTTTTGTAGCCAATCACGAGTGGAAATATCTGCAGGAGCCGCATCTCGCCAATTTTCTCAACCAGCGGCGCAGTTACGAAAAGAAACTGGTAGCATTGGTGGAAACGGGTATTACCACTAATGAATTCAAAAAAAGTAATCCTTACGTGACAGTGCTCACTATATTATCAGCACTAAGAGGATTAGAGTTTTGGCTAAGACATAAGAAGAAGTTTAGTCCAAAGGAATTGGAGAATGAGATGGTGGATCATTTGTTGAAAGGAATGGTGAGGTAGATACAAGTGAGCAGTGGGTAGTCAGCAGTTGGCAAAAGAGCATTATTAAATAAAGAGAATAAGTTATGGCGGTACATTTTCATCGTTTAAAAGTTAAAGAAGTTAAGAAGCAAACCTTTGATTGCGTTTCGATCGAATTTGCGATCCCGACTGAGTTACAGGAGGCTTTTGTATTTGAACAAGGGCAAAATATCACCATCAGGAAAACGATCGGAGGCGAAGAGATCAGGCGCTCTTACTCTATTTGTACAGCGCCTTTTGAAAATAAACTGAGTGTAGCGGTTAAAAAGGTAGATGATGGAAAATTCTCTTCCTATGCCAACACCGAATTAAAGGCTGGAGATGAGTTGGATGTGCTTCCCCCAACCGGAAAGTTCAACAGCAAACTACAAGCTGAAAACAAAAAACAATACCTCGCTTTTGCTGCCGGCAGCGGCATTACACCCGTTATTTCTATAATCAAAACGACATTACACACCGAGCCGCAAAGCAGTTTCACGCTGGTATTTGGCAACCGCGGCCGCAGTTCGATCATTTTTTTCGAAGAGTTGGAAGCGTTGAAAAATAAATATATAAACCGTTTCAATTTCATCAACATTCTTAGCAGGGAAAAAACAGATGCCCCGATAAATTCAGGGAGGATCGATATCAATAAATTAACTGCACTTGATAAATTGCTCGGCTACACGGGCGTGGATGAATTCTTTATCTGCGGACCAGAAGAAATGATCTTTTGTATAAAAGATTTTTTAGAGCAACTAGGGATCGAAAAAAAGAAGATACATTTTGAATTATTCACCACGCCTGGACAGAAGCAGGAGGCAGTCGTCAATCGCCAGTCGGCAGTTGGCAGTGGCGGACCCACGAGCAACATCACCGTTAAGCTGGATGGAAGAAGCTTTGATTTTGCTTTAGGATTTGATGGCGAGACCATTTTAGATGCGGCATTAAAACAAGGCGCCGATCTGCCCTTCGCTTGCAAAGGTGGGGTGTGTTGCACCTGCAAGGCAAAATTATTGGAAGGCGAAGTGGAAATGGAAGTGAACTGGGGATTGGAACAAGAAGAAGTGGAGCAAGGTTTTATCCTCACTTGTCAGTCGCACCCGGTGACGGAAAAAGTTGTGGTTGATTTCGATATCAAATAATTTTTTTTGTTCCCGCAGATCTCGCTGATGGCGCAGATCCGCGGATTTAGCGAGATCTGCGAGAAACATTATCTCATCATACTAAAATAGCTGCTTATGAGAAAGATCATTTTCTCCATCCTGCTTTGCACTTCATTGTCGGCAATTGCTCAAACCGAAACAGAGATCCGCAATCATTACCAGGATGTCGATAAAAAAATCGCATCATCCAAAGAGCACGCCATGGAAGGCGAATTGTATTGCAACGAATGGGTAAGCAATAAATATTCGCGGAGCTGGCCTGCTGTTGGGATCTATAATGAAACAACCGACTTCTGGTACGACGATGATCCCAATCATCTTCCTCCACAGGACCGTGATCCCAAAACCAGTTTATTGAAAGTGGCAATAACAAGGAAGTCGGCCCAATTAACTACCAACGATGAATACTTGTACAAAAATGGCCGTCTCGTTTTTTATTACAGCAGGGAGGGAGAAGAAGGAAAGGAAAGAGAAACAAGGATATGGTTCAATGCAAAAGGAATGTTCAAAAGCAGTGTGAAGGCAGATGGAAAGGAACTGAGCCCGAAAGAGCTTGCCACAGCCGAATACAGCGATTTTAAACCAAGAACGGCCGTGGTTTTAAAAGATGGCAAGCGTTACCAGGATCTGTACTTAAAGCACATGCTTTACTGATATTTATTTTTATCCGAATAAAAAAAGCCCACCACAGTCGTGATGGGCTTTCCAATTTATGTCAACGATTAGTGGCAGATACAGCCTGGGATATCCGGACAAGCCGTTTTATCACATTTGGCCGTAGGGCAACATTTCGTTTTTGCGCAATTCGCAACCTTTGCTTTCTTTTTTGCAGATGGCTTTTTGCCATTGTCGGCTAAAGCTGCAAATGATGACATGATCAGCATAGCAGTCATGCCTACAAATATTTTTTTCATTTTATAAATATTAAAAGTTTAAAAAAATTGATGCCTAATGATCAGGCAAAATTGGGTGGATGCCAACATTCAGATTGGTAATGAGAAATAAATGTCACCAGCTTGTGTCCGGCTTTGATACATTTTATTGATACAAGAGAAGCAAGGGCTTCCCGCTCTGTAACCATATAACAACAATACCCACAAGGCATGAAAGGATTACACATGTCTTTGCATCCATTATCGGTATCCGGCTTTGATGACTTCTTGCACGGAGTTTTCTTCTTGCAGCAAGACATTGCCTTCTTGCAATTTTCACTCGCCGACCCCTTTCCAAAGTTGAGCATTGGTTGGGTGCTGAGCAAGATCACAAACGAAGCTAGTATGGCGGCGACAATTTTCATTCGCTATAAAGATAGATACCCCGGATCATATTTTCCCTGCCGTTCGTCATAGTTTTTGTTAAAAATACTAACAGTCGTTAGTTTTTCATAATTTTACAACCTAAATCATCTTCTATGCCGGTACAGGATATGGAACAGCTATTCCAGGAAAAGATCGATAAGGAAATTAAGATCGAGCCGAAGGATTGGATGCCCGATGCTTATCGCAAAACGAACCTCCGCCAGATCAGCCAACATGCACACAGCGAGATCGTGGGTATGCTACCCGAAGGCAACTGGATATCGAGGGCGCCGTCACTAAAAAGAAAAGCAGTGCTTATCGCTAAGGTGCAGGATGAGGCGGGGCATGGCCTGTACTTATATTCTTCGGCCGAAACACTGGGCACTTCGCGTGATCAAATGATCGCCGACCTGCACAGTGGCAAGGCAAAATATTCTTCGATCTTCAATTACCCCACTTTAACCTGGGCAGATATGGGTGCGATCGGCTGGCTGGTTGATGGCGCCGCAATATTGAACCAGGTGATGCTTTGCCGCACTTCGTATGGGCCTTATGCAAGAGCGATGGTACGTATCTGCAAAGAAGAAAGTTTTCATCAACGCCAGGGTTTTGAAACTTTATTGGTGTTGAGTCGCGGCACACCCGAACAAAAAGCGATGTGCCAGGATGCGATCAACCGCTGGTGGTGGCCGAGCCTGATGATGTTTGGTCCCAAGGACAGCGAAAGCACCAACAGTGATCAAAGCATGAAGTGGAAAATAAAAAGAAAGACCAATGATGAATTGCGCCAGCAATTTATAGATATGTGCGCCGAACAAATAAAGGTGCTGGGCATGACAATTCCTGATGAGCATTTGAAATGGAATGAAGAAAGAAAGCATTATGATTTCGGCGAGATCAATTGGGAAGAATTTTGGAACGTGGTAAAAGGCAATGGCCCTTGCAACAAACAACGCCTTGTTGCACGAAACAAAGCACATAATGAAGGCGCATGGGTGAGAGAAGCGGCAAAAGCTTATGCAGCAAAAAAACAAATCCTTAAAACTCATGCAGCATGATCAATAAAATATTTTTTATACTTACAGTAAGTGTTGCAGTGTTAAGCTGTAGCAACAATCCAAAAAGCGATGACAAAAAAGATGTTGCAGATAACAGGATTTCTTTAAGAACAGACACTGTCAACATTGTTAAACTTACAGACACGCTGGTAATTTACGAGAGCACTTGCCGTGGTTGTGCATACGAAGCGTCTACCAATTTTGCGATCAGCGATAGTATGAATATTATTAAACTGGCCGATATAGCATCCGCAGATAATAATCCCCCGGATGTGGCCGGAGGTAGTATTAGCAAAACTTTGATATTGGTGCCACAAAAACCAGGAACCACCATCATTAAATTGTACAAATTCTGGTCACAGGAAAAAACTGCGGCTGATTCAGCAAGATTCTCTTCTTATAAAATAGAAGTAAAACAATAATTCATTGATTCAAAAAAATTGTCATGAATATTTCAATCAAAAAATTTTACTACGGCGATATCCCTGAAGAACAATCAGGCGGTGCTTCTTCCACTACTTCAGGGGATGGAGGCAAAAACCAATGGCCTCTTTGGGAAGTCTTCATTCGCAGTAAACAAGGCCTCGACCATAAACATGTGGGCAGTCTTCATGCAACAGATGCACAAATGGCGATAGAGAATGCAAGAGACGTGTACACCCGCCGACAGGAAGGCGTAAGCATTTGGGTAGTGGAAAGTAAATATATACATGCAACCAATCCCGATGAGGCCGAAAGCCTCTACGATCCTGCAAATGATAAAGTGTATCGATTTCCAACTTTCTATGATCTGCCGGATGAAGTGGGGCACATGTAAGCACAGTTTTTTTGATTAAAATGATTTCACAGATGAGTACTTCGCCGATTGATTATGTTTTGCACCTTGCTGATGATACATTGATACTTGCACAACGCAATGCAGAGTGGTGTGCACACGGACCGATATTGGAACAGGATATTGCTATTACAAATATCACCCTTGACCTTATCGGGCAGGCCAGAAATTTTTACCAATACGCGGCAACGATCATGGCGGATGGCTCAACGGAAGATTCCCTTGCTTATCTGAGAGACGTGCGTGAATTCAAAAATTGTTTGTTGGTGGAACAACCAAATGGCGATTGGGGACAAACCATTCTTCGTCAATTCTTTTTTAGTGCTTACCAATACCTGTTGTATGAACAGATGCAACAAAGTAAGGATGAACAGTTATCTGCTATCGCCGCCAAGTCATTGAAAGAAGTAACTTATCATCTTCGCTGGACAAGCGAGTGGGTGATAAGATTGGGCGACGGCACAACGGAAAGTCATGACCGAATGTTGAAAGCCATCACCGAGCTATGGCCCTATACCGGCGAATTCTTCATGCCTACAGATTATGAGTTAGAAGCGACCAGGAATGATGCCATGCCGGATCTTTCCATCTTAAAAAATAAATGGGAAGAAAAAGTAAATGAGATCTTCCAAGAAGCGACTTTACCTTACCCGGAAAAAACCTTTCAGCAATCTGGTGGCAAATCTGGGGCACATTCTGAGCACTTGGGTTATATCCTGGCCGACCTGCAGTTTATGCAGAGGGCGTATCCGGGTTGTGAGTGGTGACCCCCTCCGCCCCCTAAAGGGGGAACCTGGAGTTCAATAATTTGGAATTATTTTATTTAATTGAAATGTTGGAAGTATTAGATATAGAGAAACAAAAAATATGGAAGCTTCTGGAAGATGTAGCCGACCCGGAAGTGCCCGTGCTTTCTGTTATCGACCTTGGAATAATTCGAGATGTAAAAATAAATGATGACGAAATAGAGATCGTCATCACACCAACTTATTCCGGGTGCCCTGCAATGGATATGATATCGATGAATATCAAACTCGCATTGATCGAACAGGGATATAAAAAAGTAAAGGTCACATCTGTACTCTCTCCGGCATGGACAACCGACTGGATGAGCGAAGCAGGAAAAGAAAAACTGAAAGCTTACGGAATTGCTCCCCCCAATTCGAAACAAGTCGTTTGCGATACAAAACTATTTGCTGAGGAAGAAGCCATTCAATGTCCTCGCTGCAATTCTTACCACACAAAACGAATTAGTGAATTTGGATCAACTGCTTGCAAGGCGCTGTACCAATGCAATGACTGCAAGGAACCGTTCGATTATTTCAAATGCCACTAAGAATCGTCTAATCAGTGTTTTCCTTTTTAATCCCGGTTAAAAATTTTATATTAATGGAATAAAACCGAAGACGATGAAGACGATCATAGCCCTTTTTATTTTTATTGCAACACTTTTATCTGAAACCGCCGCACAATCTCTCAGCGTAAACACGGATGGCTCTACCGCTAATGTCAGTGCAATGCTGGATGTTAAAGCTATCGACAAGGGAGTTTTGATCCCACGGTTAACATCAGTTCAACGAACAGCCATCGGTTCACCTGCAACAGGATTGATGCTATATGATACTGATTCATTAGCATTCGCCTATTACAACGGTTCATCCTGGGTATTCTTAAAGGGTAGCGCGGGCGGCGCCGTTGGATGGAGCACTAAGGGTAATGCAGGCACTGTTGACGGTACGAATTTTATTGGAACAACAGATAACATACCGTTCAACATCAGGGTAAATAATCAAAAATCTGGAAGGATCGATTTATCGAACAATACTTTTTTGGGCTATCTCTCAGGAAACTCTATCTCAACCGGGGCTCAAAATACTGCAGTAGGCTCCAATGCACTCAAGACTAATTCTATTGCCTTTAACAATAGCGCCTTTGGAAATAGTGCATTACAAAACAATTCTATAGGAAATATCAACAGCGCTTTCGGATATGCTGCTGCCTATAATAATCTCGGAAATGGCAATGTTGCGTTTGGATCTGATGCGCTTTATGGTAATACACTTGGGAACCAAAATACAGCAATCGGAAATAATACGCTTCTGAACTGCCAGGTTGGAAGCTACGCAACAGCTATCGGTTCCAATGCACAGTTCGGTTGCACAAACACTACATCGGTTTTTGATAATTATAATGTAGCCGTAGGATTTAATTCAATGTATGGCTCCGCAACCATTGCCAATAATACCGGAAATTATAATACCGCGGTCGGTAGTAATTCTATGTTTTCCAATTCATCAGGTTCTAATAATAACACGCTTGGATATTATAGCCTGTACAACAATACAACCGGCTCAGGTAATATCGCTATTGGTGACAGTGCGCTCTATACAAACACCGATCGGGGTCATTTGATAGCCATAGGTTCAAACTCATTGTACAGCAACACAATAGGAAGTTACCTCACCGCTGTTGGTGATTCTGCATTATACAACAATACTTCAGGCTTCGGCAATACCGCGATAGGATCCGGAACCTTAAGAAGAAGTACTACTGCAAGCAACAATACCGCCGTTGGAGATTCTGCGTTGAACAATGCAACCAATGGCGGCAGAAATACAGCTATCGGTTACCAGGCTTTGTTCAATAGCACCACCGGCATACAAAACACTGCTATTGGCTACCAGGCTTTAAGCAATGTCACTTCCGGATCGACCAATACAGCTATCGGGGCTGGTGCAAATATAAATCCGGGCACACTTGCGAATGCAACAGCAATAGGCTTCGGAGCTACCGTTACCCTGAGCAATTCCCTCGTGTTAGGCAGCGGCGCAAATGTTGGTATCGGCACTACTGCACCCACACATCGATTAGAATTAGGTCTTGATGATGCCGCAAAGCCCGGTACCAATACCTGGACAATAACTTCTGATGAACGACTCAAACAAAATATTCATCCTTATATGGACGGCCTACAACAGATCATGCAGATAAGACCAGTACGATATCACTATAATACAGCATCAGGTTATGATGAACAACCCGAGTACGTCGGTATCATCGCACAAGACCTCCAAAAAATTGCTCCATACATGATAGGCTCTTCAAAACATAATGGGCAGGACTACCTCAACGTCAACAACGGGCCGATGACCTATATGCTTATTAATGCGGTGCAGGAACAAGAAAAGGCGATCGAGATATTGAAAGAAGAAATAAAAGAATTGAAAGCACTTATAAAACGTTGATCAAGCGATTGCGCAGATAGCGTTACGAACCAAAGGTTACAATAAATAAAGTATTCATCTCCATCATTATGATCGATCTGCGAAATCTGCGTACTGAGCGAAGTCGAAGTATCGCTTTAATCAGCGATTTTGTATGTTTGTCCTCCTAAATGCACATTCATGTCTTCCATCCTCTTTGAGATAAAAAACGGCGTTGCCTATATCACCTTAAATCGCCCTGATAAGTTCAACTCTTTTAACCGGGAGATGGCATTTTTATTACAGGCAAGGCTCGATGAAGCGGCGTCATTGCATGAAGTGCGTTGCGTGTATATAACTGGCGCAGGCAAAGCTTTTTCTGCGGGACAAGACCTTGGAGAATTGGTTGGGGAGAACCCGGTTGGTATCGATAAGATCTTATCCGAACATTACAACCCTGTCATCACACGCATTCGAAATTTACCTAAGCCAGTTGTTGCAGCCGTGAATGGCGTTGCTGCGGGAGCAGGCGCCAATATTGCTTTGTGTTGCGATGTGGTGGTTGCTGCACAATCTGCTTCTTTTATCCAGGCCTTCAGCAAGATCGGTTTGATACCAGATAGCAGTGGGACTTATTTTTTACCCAGATTGATCGGATGGCAAAAAGCAAGCGCCCTGATGATGTTGGGAGATAAGGTTCCGGCAACGGAAGCTGAACGCATGGGCATGGTCTATAAAATTTTTGCTGATGAAACATTTGCCGATGATAGCATCGCCATCGCAAATACCTTGGCACAGATGCCAACCAAAGGACTTGCATTTACCAAACACGCGTTGAATTATTCTATGACGAGCTCATTGGAATCGCAGTTGTTAACGGAAGATGAATTACAGCGCAAAGCGGCTTCTACATATGATTATAATGAAGGCGTGAGCGCTTTTTTAGAAAAGCGTAAGGCTAATTTTAAAGGAGAATAGAATTTAATGTTCAATATTCAATGATCAATGTTCAGGTTGAGCAGCTTTCATAAATAAAGCACCTCAATTTATTGGAATGCTGAACTTGAGAATTGAAAATTGAGCATTGAGCATTGAAAATTTATTAAACACAATGGATACTACCCCCGCCTCCGTCGTCACTCACATGATGAAACACGATCTCTTCAGCCAATGGCTTGGCATTGAAGTATTAGACGTAAAAGAAGGTTACAGCAAAATAAAAATGACGGTACGCGAGGAAATGATCAATGGCTTTGGCATCGTACACGGGGGTATCGCATTCTCTTTGTCGGATAGCGCATTTGCATTCGCGTGCAATAACCGAAATGTTTTGTCAGTTGCATTGGATACTTCCATCAATTTTTTAAAACCGGTAGCAGTAGGCGATGTGTTGACTGCCGAAGCGAAAGAACTACACAACGGAAAAAGCACGGGCCTTTACCATATCCGCATCAGCAATCAAAATGACCATCTTGTTGCTATTTTTAAAGGCACGTGTTATCGTACGAACAAAAAACTCATCTAGTTTAAAGGCAAATCTTATTAAGATGCTTCGTTCCTCGGCATGATAGAGACTTTTCGTTGCTCCTACCCTTTCAACATAAAAAAAATTAGCCGACCTTTATAATTAAACGAAGAACATGATCTATTCCTTTCACGATATCATTCCGGTGATCCATGGATCTTCTTTTATTCATCCACAAGCAGCAGTTACCGGCAATGTTATTATTGGAAAAGATGTATACGTTGGTCCGGGTGCAGCGATACGCGGCGACTGGGGCCAGATCATCATTGAAGACGGTTGCAATGTGCAGGAAAGCTGTACGATCCACATGTTTCCCGGTGTAACGGTGTTGCTCAAAGCCGGCGCTCATATCGGCCATGGTGCTATCATACATGGCGCAACCATCGGTGCAAATTGTTTGATAGGAATGAATGCGGTTATCATGGATAACGTTATCCTGGGCGACGAATGTATAGTGGGTGCTTTAAGTTTGATCAAAGCCGACGAGGTCTTTGAAAGTAGAAGTTTGGTCGTTGGCAACCCGGCGAAAAAAATAAAAGACGTAAGCGACGAGATGATGAAATGGAAAACAGAAGGAACAAAATTGTATCAGCAACTGCCGAAAGAAATGTTTGAAAATTGGAAAGCATGCGAGCCGCTCCGTTCTATTCCTGAAGATCGAAAACAACAAAGTGTTAATTATAAAACCTGGAACGAAACTAAATAGTCAGTTGGCAGTTGCCAGTGGGCATGCACCCTGCTAACTGGCAACTGCCAACTGCCAACTTTCTTAATTATTCTTCCACAAAACCCTCTCCTTCGTTCTCTTCTCAGCAAAATCCGGGAACTTACCATCTCCCCTTCCCGTAAAGCCACCGTCGGGATTACCCAGTAAATTACATTTGGAATCGTATAGCAGGTTGAACTGATCGCAACAAGGTGCTACCACATAGTACACTTTCTTTCCATTGTACACATATTCCACCACCCGCTGGGGCTGCTCATGTTTTTCCAATTTCTTATATGCTGCGATCTTTTTTTGCATACAGGCGCAAACAGGTGCGGTTGCGGCTTTCTTTATTTTCTTCTTTTGAAAAGAAGAACAAACCAGGATGATGGCCGCAAGAAAGAAAACGATCTTTTTCATATTGAATGGCATTTACTTAAAAGCTTACAGCTTACTCCCCAGCAAAAAGAAGGCCGTAATCTTATTAACAAAGCTAGTTCTTTAAATTTTACTGACCTTTGCGCTACAAATGGAAAAATCAAACTTTGTAGACCAGATAAAAATATTTTGCCGTAGCGGGCATGGCGGAGCAGGCAGTAAGCATTTTATGCGCAACAAACTCACTGCAATGGGCGGACCAGACGGCGGTGACGGCGGCCGTGGCGCACATATCATCTTAAAAGGAAATAGCCAGCTTTGGACGCTGCTTCATCTTCGCTATTATAAAAATGTATTGGCAGAAGACGGAGAGAATGGTAGCAAGAACAATTCCAGTGGAAAAACGGGGAAGGATATCATCATTGAGGTCCCGCTAGGTACCATCGCAAGAGATGAGGAAACCGGTGAAAAAGAAGTAGAGATACTGGAAGATGGGCAGGAAGCCATATTGATGAAAGGCGGCCGTGGAGGATTGGGCAATAGCAATTTTAAAACGTCCACCAACCAGGCGCCTGATTACGCACAACCGGGCGAAGAAGGTGTTGAAGGATGGAAGGTGTTGGAGTTAAAAGTGTTGGCTGATGTAGGACTGGTGGGTTTCCCCAATGCAGGAAAATCAACTTTACTATCGAGTGTAACTGCGGCCCGGCCAAAGATCGCTGACTATGCATTCACTACATTGGTACCACAGCTCGGGATGGTTGAATATCGTGATGGTAAAAGTTTTTGCATCGCCGACCTTCCCGGAATCATTGAAGGTGCGGCAGAAGGCAAGGGATTGGGCCATCGTTTCCTAAGACATATCGAGCGCAACTCTATTTTACTTTTTTTATTGCCAGCCGATAGCAAGGATCACAAAAAAGAATTTGAGATACTACACAACGAACTCGAAGAATACAATCCCGAGATGCTGCAAAAAGATTTTGTCATCGCCATCAGCAAGAGCGATATGCTTGATGATGAATTAAAGACAGCCATTGAAAAAGAATTGCCAAAAAACATTCCACATATCTTCATCTCTTCCGTAACCGGGCAAGGACTACCTGAGTTAAAAGACCTTCTTTGGAAGACTTTGAATAATGGATAATTAATAGTTGATAATTGATAATGTTCGAAATTGACTGTGATCTTTAAGTACATAAAGGATTTTTACAAAGAGGCATTTAACCCTTATTACTTTTTACTGATCCTGCTAATAACAGGTTTGCTCGTTTATCTGAATTACTGGCATGGCCTCGAAATGCTTTATGTAAATGGCGGAAATAGTAAATTCAGTCATTTTGTGGGATACTTTCTTTTATATTTCACCCCTTTTGCTGCCGCCTTCTTTCTTCAACCCATTTTTTTTAAGGGCTGTTCCTATTATAAAGATCCGTGGTTCTGGACAATACTTTTTTTGGCGCCGGCCTTTTTCGCCTTTCGCGTAAATTTTGATTTCCAGGAATCGCTCTTTCAAAAAATATGGCATGGTGATGAACTGCAGTTCTGGACGCATAGCCTCAACTGGGTGATACGTGTATTTGTTGCGCTCATTCCCGTTTACATCATCTGGCGAATAAAAGACAGGAAGAATCAACCTTTTTATGGATCCAAAAAATTAAATAATGCAAGGCCTTACTTGTTGATGCTACTGATCATGGTACCGTTGATCGCCGCAGCAAGCACCCAAAGCGATTTCCTTGCGATGTATCCCAAAGCAAAATTTTTAACGAGTCTCGATCTTCACCCAAAACAAGTTCACTACCTGATCTATGAATTGTGTTATGGATTTGATTTTGTAAGTATCGAATTTTTCTTTCGCGGATTTATCATATTATCGCTCGCAAAAATTTGCGGGCCACGTTGCATTATCCCAATGGCATGTTTTTATTGCACCATTCATTTCGGCAAACCCTTCGGAGAAGCCCTTAGTAGTTTTTGGGGTGGATTATTACTCGGCATCGTAAGTTTCAATACAAAAAGCGTAAGAGGTGGATTGACGGTACATTTGGGCATTGCATGGCTGATGGAACTGGGCGGCTGGATAGGCATGTTTATCAAGGGTTAAGAATACCCAGGCAGCGACAACCGATAAAAAAGTATCTTTATTGCAACTGCAAATAAGAAATCCTTGTAGTTCGACGTTTTATAAGTGGACCTACCAATGAGATCTCTCGCTACGATACCATTATTATTCCTGCTTTGTATTAGTCTTTGTTCATGCCCCTATAGCTCTATCTATAAACTGGATGACAATCCGAATATCTATGTTGAGAATGTATTGCTTGGCAAATGGGCAACATTTGTAAAAAGGCCTGGCACCGAAAAAGAAGAGCCTGTTAAAATGATACTAAGTAAGAAAAACGATACCGAATACAATATTGCCTTTATCGGTTATTCTGATGAACTTCGGCCATACCGTGTAGTTACTGCTGATTCTGTTTTGGGAACTGCATTCATGTCTACAGTCAACGGCAAACAATTCCTCAACATCAATATCAAATCAAAGATCTACATCGCCGAACTAAAATACGAGGATGAGAAATTGTCCTTATTGCCACTTGTAGAGCATTTCACCGCTAAGATGATCTTCAACAATACCGCCCTCCGCAATTCGGTGGAGTTCCATTACAAGACAAGGGTGCATCCCATGTTTGACGAAGACTTTTGCCTGAAAAATATGGTCAAGGTTAATTGAACGCTAATTAAGCGATTGCTGATTATTTTTTACTTCGAAAAAATTCAGGCTGCTCGTATAAATTGTTAACTCTAAGTTCGAATTCTCTATCTGCGGAATCATCTGCAATCGTTTAATCAGCGATTCTTTTCGTAATTTCATCAATCAACGATCGCACATGCCACAAAGTAAGATAGCTGGTATTGGTTTTTATGTCCCCGCCAATGTTTACAGCAACAAAGACCTGATGCAATTTATGGACACTACCGACGAATGGATCCAGGAGCGCACGGGTATAAAAGAGCGTCGGTATGCCGATCGCCTGGGTGAAACCACCACCACCATGGGCGTGGAAGCGGCAAAGATCGCCATAGAAAGAGCCGGCACAACAGCAGCCGATATTGACTTCATCATTTTTGCCACCATTTGCCCTGACTATTATTTTCCCGGTTGCGGTGTATTGTTGCAACGTGCCATGAAGATGAAAGAGATCGGTGCGCTGGACGTGCGCAATCAATGCAGTGGTTTTGTGTATGCCATTTCGATTGCCGACCAGTTCATTCGTTCGGGAATGTATAAAAACATTTTAGTGGTGGGAAGTGAGAAGCATTCTTTTGGATTAGACTTCAGCACAAGAGGAAGAAATGTGTCGGTGATCTTTGGAGATGGTGCCGGAGCTGTGGTGTTGCAACCTGCTACGAACAAGGGCCAGGGAATACTGAGCACACATTTGCACAGCGACGGTGAGAGTGCCGAGATATTGGCTATGTTCAACCCCGGTACGCACGCCAATCACTGGATGCCCGAAGAATTGGCTGATTTTGATGACGCCAAGATCGGTGAACTTTTCATGAGCCATGCGATGATCGACAAGGCACAATTGTTTCCCAACATGGATGGACCCTCCGTATTTAAGAAAGCAGTCGTTAAATTTCCTGAAGTGATACAGGAGGCATTAACAAAAAACGGTTATACTACGGCTGATCTCAAAATGCTGATACCGCACCAGGCCAACCTACGCATCGCACAATTCATACAACAAAAATTAAAATTGCGTAACGACCAGGTGTATAATAATATCCAGCGTTATGGCAATACTACTGCCGCATCGATCCCCATTGCATTGTGTGAAGCATGGGAAGAAGGAAAAATAAAAGAAGGCGACCTTGTATGCCTCGCTGCATTTGGAAGCGGGTTTACATGGGCCAGTGCATTGATCAGGTGGTAACGAAGCAAAGTCAAAAATCAAAAATCAAAAACTAAAAGCTGCTGTTTTTTTGAATTTTGATTTTTAACTTTTGACTTTGTTAGAAGTTTTAAAATCTTACTATATTTATAGACTAAACTAATCACAAATGAAACTTAGATCGCTGATAGCAATACTGCTGATATTTTTTGCAGCAGGTTCCAAAGCCCAGATCACCGTTGACCTATTCATCAATGGAATTAAAGGCGGGCAGTATATAGTTAAAGATGGCGACGCGGAAGCGGGAATATGGTACAAAAAAGCTGTTTATAAATCGATGAACAAGCTCAGCATCCGGGTAACAGGCAAAGCACTTAAATCGGATGCATACAAAAGATCCGTTGAAGCTGTTGACGACGCTTCAAATTCATTGATGATAGCCCAGGAAACCGGCGGTACGTTAGGCCTATTCGACCTTAGTGAAAAAGCAGTAATGAAAAGACTGGGCAAAGGAAAGATCGTCAAGCTTTACCTGCAAATGGATCCCGCCAACCCCAGCAGCAAAGCTCCTTCAAAAAGAATATTCATCGGCAACCTCACCGCAAAGTAGCCCGGATGAGCCGACAGTTTGTTTACCTTATCAATCCCATTTCAGGCACTAAAACCAAGGACCTGGCGCTGGAGATGATAAAAAAAAAGACGGCGGCTGAAAATATTCCGTTCGAAATATTACCCACCAATGCTGAGGGTGATTATGCTCCCCTGCGTGAAAAGATCATTTCTGAAAAGATCACCGACATCATTATTTGTGGCGGCGATGGCACTGTGAACCAGGTTGCCAATGCATGCCGAGGGATCGATGTCAACATCGGTATCATTCCACTCGGCTCGGGTAACGGACTTGCTTTTGCCGCGAAGATCCCGAAGCGGGTTGACAAGGCATTGGACATCATCTTCAAAGGAAAAGCAGAGTACATCGACAGTTTTAATATCAACAAAAAATTCAGTTGCATGCTCTGCGGACTGGGTTTCGATGCACAGGTGGCGCATGATTTTGCCAAACAAAAAAAACGTGGATTGATCACCTATATCAAACAATCCATTAAAAACTTTTTCGCCGCGAAGCCGTATCCCTTTACATTATTTGTGAATGACACCGAATTATCGACGGACGCATTTTTTATTAGTATCGCCAACAGCAACCAGTTCGGCAATAACTTTACCATCGCCCCGCGGGCTAGTTTACAAGACGGATTGTTAGACATCGTAGTTGTTAATAAAATGAGCAAGCTGCGCATGGTATGGTCGGTGATGAAGCAGCTCCGCTACGGACAAGTACGTCCCTATGAAGACAAAAAATATCATCGCAACGAGATCCACTATTTCCACACAAAAAAATTGACGATACAAAATCCTACATTGGCGCCATTGCATATTGATGGAGATCCTGCAGATACCGCTGCCTTATTTGAGATCGAGATCATAGAAAAAGCATTCAGGCTGATAATGCCTTAAAACTTACTTCAACAATTTTATCAGTTGCTTCAACATTTCCTGGTTATAAATATTATCAAAGGAATTGATCACATCACGTCGGTCGCTTTCAGAGATATGAAAATTAAGCGTGGCGCTATTATCTTGTTCTTTGGGCACATACATGAAGGTGATTGCATGCAGGTTCGAATCCAATGCGTCCTTCAAATAACTGAATTGATTCGATTCTGAATAGTCCTGTATCTTATACCAGTTGTGCTGCAGCATCGTTGCCGGTTTGATAAGAATATCAGTCATAGAGCCGGTCTCAAATGGTTGCTGCCAGTTGTCCTTCATGCGGTCACGCATTTGTATGACCACTACCCCTCCCGTGTTTGCACTTATCCAGTCCTTGAAATTTTCAATAAACCTAAATGTGGTTTCTTCACCAAAATTATCCCTGAGTCCGGCATCCATCACGTCGATAACAGGATCGGTTGGCAGCCACACATTCGGCAACACGTATGGAAAAGTAGCATTCATCCGCATAGCGGTAAGCAGGCGCAGGTTCATTGGATCTTGTTTCGAAAAAAATGCAGCGAAGTCAACTGCGTCCGGGCTCATCGTAGTATCGGCATCATATACTAATGGCTTCATCAAAAAACTCACCGGTTGCGAACATACCATCATCCTTCTCCCGTCTCTCGTAATCGTAGAACTAAAGATCATTAAAGGAATGGTTGCCGCTTTTTCTTCGGCTACATAATCTTTGAATTGGCCATTCAAAATACCGTCGCTATTGTTCAATAGTTTTTGTTCGAATGCATAGCCACGATCTTTTACATATCGATAGTTGCCGATAGAGAATTTTTGCGCCGGCGAAAAAATATCTCTTGCTATCATCGAAGAGAACACTGGGTTTAGCAGGTCCTGCGCAATGTTATCTGTATAACGTGGGTCGTGCAGGTTAAGTGATTGGCCCTTTTGTTTAAGCCGGTACAACTCGCGGTAATAAGTAGCTCCAAGCATTCCGCCGCTGGCGCCGCTGATCGCCACACAATGTTGCAACAGCCGGCCATTTGTTGCACTGTCCACCTGCTGCAATGTATTCATCGCAAAAGTTCCGCTGCGCAGTCCGCCCCCGCTTACATTGATGAATACCATCACCGGCTTATCTTCTTTTTGCTTTCGCTTCCAGTTTTCCAAAATGGAGATCATATTGGCTCTGTCGGCCTCAATATTTGCCGGCATGCACAAACGTTGCAATGATCGCTTATCATAAGTTGGACGTTCATCTTTATTGGTATAGTTGAGACCGTAGGCTTTATTGCGAGGATCAATGATCTCGCGTTGATAGAGAATATCGATAAAGAACACCAGCACTATAATGAAAAGCAGGCTCCAACTTTGCAAAAAATACGTAAGTGAGCCCATAACAGCCACCATCGTCGCAAAGAAAATGAAGATACTTGCAGCGGCCGGCACCTGGAAGATAGTGTCGTCCATAAAAAATCCCACCACGATCAAAAAACCAAAGGCCAGGAATATACTGATGATGCCCGAAAAATGATGTCGCTTAAATACCAGGTCAAGAAAGTTCTGGCTGTAATGTGATACATCCCTCACCTTTCGAACATGATACCGCGAGCTTATGAAAAAACTAACCCTCATGCCAAATGCGTCCTGTGGCGGTTCTCCGGGCCCACTGATGGGTCGGCTCAGAGCCGTAGCTACCAGGGGCGTCAACTCCTTGCGTATCCTCCTCTCGGCCCCAAAAAAAAATCCGAAAGAAAATAGATAAATGATGATCTGTCCTCCCAGTATCCCGCTCATCACCAGCATTGTGCCGCCGGTGGTCATCAATTCTTTTTGCGTATCGAATGGATATAGTCGGGTGAAATAAAAAATGAGGAACAACAATGGAAGCACAGCATTGTTGATGCAGTAGATCAAAAATGGTTGTCTTGTTGTTGCCAAAAATTTGCAGCGCTTGCTGTGCAGGATAAAGGTGGTGATATTCCAGCTCATGATAAACACGCCCATCGCAAGGCCAACGATGAATGCGCCAAGCCCATTTACATTTCCAAGATATTCGGGAGAAAGAAAGAGTGCATCCGCTCCATAATTCTTCATGAAGCCGTGGTTGATCGTACTCCCCAGCAGGTACCAGAATACCAATAGCACCTGGTATTTACGAAAATGTAGAATAAAAAGCTGGATGGGGAAGGAGTAAAAGATATCCTTCAGAAATTGCTTCATTCAAAAAGGTGGTTTTCTAAAATTACTTAAAATAATAGAGTAAACATGTTATAAAGGAATAACTCCAGAGGAGTTCCGTGTTTATAGCAAATTCCACGAAGCCGAATTAGCTCCGTAGGAGCTACGTGATCACGTTTACACAACTCCTACGGAGTTCGAGGTGCACCTTACCACCTTTGCTATAAACACGTTGCCCCGATGGGGCCTTAGGAGAATTATTAATGGGGTAACATCTCAGATCCTACAAGTCTGATCTATCTTTTGTCGTTACCTGCATCAATATCGACATGGTTTGAGTAATAGCACAGGTCGCCAGCAATAAGTGTATTGGTTGCGCAATCGCAGGCATATCGGCATAGAACAAGGTAATTCCAACAACCATATTCAATAGTACAATACCTAGCAATATGAAGACCTTATTTCTTACCAAAATATTGTTTCTGCAATACCAGCCTAAAAACAATGCAGCAGCCAACACAAACCAGGAGAAGCTTCGGTGCAACAAAAACTCAGTAGGCATTGCAGCCAGCCAGGTTTGCCTTTGCTCGTAATGTAATATTTTGGAGACATCGTCAACATACATCCGCAACATTGTTCCTAGCACGGATTGGGCTAACAACACAATGAGGAAAGCAAAGAGTGCTCGCTTTATCGTTTTATCAACCGGTATTGTAAACAAGCGATCATTCAAAGACAAGAGCAAAGCCAATTGCACCTGCAACATCGCGATCGCGAATAACAAATGCACCGAGATACTCAGGTGTGCAAGGTTTAACTTCACAACGGCCGCCCCAAACAATCCTGTTGCAACAACTAACGCCAAAAAAACAGCTGCGAGTTTGAACGACCGTGAATACAAATTTCTTTTACGAAACAAAACGAATACTTGCATCATGGCGAACAAGCCCAACAAAGCACCCAGTAATCGGTTGAAATATTCTATCCAGGTGTGTAGCGCATTGAAAGTATGATCAATGTCTTGCTTTCGTAAATATTTTTCAAAATCCGGGGGAAGTTCTGATGCGTTGGTTGGCGGAATCCAACTGCCAAAACATTTCGGCCAGTCGGGGCAGCCCATGCCGCTTTGCGTAGTGCGTACTACGCCACCTGCGATAACAACAAGAAATGTAAGGATGAATGTAGCGAACACCCAACGCCTGATAGCAACCATAATTAATGCAAATGTAGCGATAGAAGCTGCAAGCGAAATATCCACAATCGAAAATCCAGCTATTTTTTTATGGATATTTGCTCATGCTCCAACCCTACATGTACAAAAAATATGTTGAAGCCGGTATCGATGAAGCCGGTCGTGGTTGCTATGCCGGCCCTGTGTTTGCAGCTGCTGTTATCTTACCTAAGGATTTCTTTCATCCCTTGCTGAACGATAGCAAACAATTATCCGAAAAAGAAAGAGAAACGTTACGTCCTATTATCGAAAAAGAAAGCATTTGCTATTCGGTGCAACAGGTCGACAATACGATCATCGACCAGGTGAATATCCTCCAGGCAACTTTTATGGCCATGCATCTTGCCATCGCCGACCTGAAAATAATTCCGGAAAGACTATTGATCGATGGCAATCGCTTTAAACCATACAGTGATATCGTTCACAAGTGCATCATTGAAGGTGATGGAAAATACGCATCCATTGCCGCGGCCAGTGTTCTCGCAAAAACTTATCGTGATGATCTCATGAAACAGCTCCACGCTGATCATCCGCATTATGGGTGGGACAGGAATAAGGGCTACGGCACAGAGTTTCACCGCCACGCCATTGAGCAGCACGGGTTGTGTAATTATCACCGCAAAAGTTTTAAGATACAAACTACAGTGCCGGCCCTACTCGATTAGTTTTTTTGCCGACGTTAAACCACTTTGAGAGATAGAGGTCTATTTAAAGTATTTATTCAGCTTCCTGAATTGTTTAATTGCTGAATTGCCAGGTGTCTTTGTTATTCGAAAGCCTCACAACAATTTAACAATACGACAATTGAACAATTCTTTTAGCCGTCTGACGCCACATGCGTCGTGACGGCTACTCAAAAACAATTTCACCCAGCCCCTGCCTGATCACCTGCCAATCATCGGTGGTACAATCCACAATTGTTGAGGGCACCATGCTTCCAATACCACCATCAACGACAAAATCGACCCGGTCGCCAAATTTCTCATTGATCACTTCGGGGTCGGTATACTCTTCCACCATATCGCCGGGCAACGACGCACTTAGGATGGGATTGCCCAATGCATCGAGGATATGATGGCAAATGGTATTGTCGGGTATCCTCAAACCTACAGTGTGCTTTTTGCTTTGCAGGATCTTGGGTACTTGTTTACTGGCGGGCAGGATAAAAGTATATGGCCCCGGCAAATAACTTTTCAGCAGACGGTAAAGCGGGGTATCAATGCTTTTGGTATAATCACTCAGGTGGCTGAGGTCGCGGCAGATAAAAGACAGTTGCGCTTTTTGAGGGTCGATCTGTTTGATGGCACAGATACGTTCTACCGCTTTATGTTTGGCAATATCGCAGCCCAATCCGTAAATGGTATCGGTGGGATAAATGATCACACCCCCATCCCTGAGGCATTCGGCCAACTGTTTGATCAGTCGCGGTTGCGGATTATCGGGATGTACTTGTATCAACATAATTTTTTGGCTAAAACCGTGTGCAATCCTTTATTTTTGCTACGTTCAAAAATATCAAATATTAATCCATAAACAGCAAATTATCATGTCACTCATCACAGTTGGAACAATGGCCTTTGATGCGATCGAGACCCCGTTTGGTAAGGTAGATAAGATCATTGGCGGCTCCGGCACCTATGTGGCTTATGCGGCTTGCAATTTTATCCAGCCGATCCAGCAAATTTCCATCGTAGGCTATGATTTTCCAAAGGAAGAAATGGACGAATTGAAAAAAAGAGGCGTGGAGCTGGATGGCGTAGAAATCGTGGCTGATAAAAAATCTTTCTTTTGGAGCGGCAAGTATCATGTCGACATGAATACCCGTGATACACTGGTCACCGACCTGAATGTGCTTGCAGATTTCAACCCCATTGTTCCTGATTCTTACCAGGGCGCCGAATTTTTAATGCTGGGCAATTTGATGCCAAAGCTGCAAATGAGCGTGATCGATCAACTGAAAGTACGCCCCAAGCTGATCGTAATGGATACCATGAACTTTTGGATGGAGATAGCGATGGATGATCTGAAAGAAGTATTAAAAAAAGTAGACGTGCTGTTGGTCAATGATGGTGAAGCCAGGCAACTCAGTGGCGAATTCTCACTCGTAAAAGCAGCAAGAGCGATATTAAAAATGGGACCTAAATTCCTGATCATCAAAAAAGGAGAACATGGCGCCTTGCTCTTTCACGAAAACCATGTGTTCTTTGCTCCGGCCCTGCCACTTGAAGATGTGTTTGACCCAACCGGCGCGGGAGACACTTTTGCAGGAGGCTTCATCGGACATTTAGCCAAAACAAAAGACATCAGTTTTGAAAATATGAAGACCGCCATCATCGTAGGCAGTGCCATGGCAAGCTTTTGCGTGGAGAAGTTCGGACCGGAAAGAATGAAGGAGATCACGAAAGACGACATCACGACAAGACTGAATGAATTTGTACAACTCGTGAATTTTGAAATTGATCTTGTTTAAAATTTCCTTTCAAAAAAATAATCTATGCTTGACATCATTATTCTAATCTTCCTGGCTAGAAACATGGGTCAACTGGCTGAAAAGAAAGGCCTCAAACCTGGGCCGTGGAGATTGTATACCGTATTGGGATGGTTCGGCGGCGAAATTTTAGGCATCGTTATCGGACTGATGTTATTCGGAGAACAGATCGGCGGTATTATTTTCCTGGGACTTGCTTCTGCGGTAGCAAGTTATTTTATTTTGAGATCGAACCTTTCGAACAGACCGGATATGATGGATGACGATATTAACCGGATCGGAGTTCGTGACCTGTATCCGTAAAAGATAATTTACCTGCCATCAAAAAAAACTTCCTCATCCGGGAAGTTTTTTTAATTTCAGCACTTAACTTATTTGCTTATGAAAAGAACGATCCTTCTTGTATCGCTTGCATCTGCGGTGATATTTTACAACAGCTCCTGTACCAACAGCGATGCTTCTACAGAAACAAAGCACACATTATCGCTCGAGAACATGGACTCCTCCGTAAGACCGGGAGATAATTTTTATCTCTATGCCAACGGAACCTGGTTCAAGAAAAACGAGATCCCTCCAACGGAATCACGTATCGGCGCCGGACTTGAAATGTATAATCGCACTAAGGAACGCGTAAAAGGCATATTGGAAGAAAGCGCAAAAGCCAACGCTGCCACAGGTACGGTTGAACAACAGGTAGGTGATTTTTATGCCGCCGGGATGGACTCCGCTGCTATAGAAAAAGCAGGCTATGATCCGGTAAAGCCTTTCCTGCAAAAGATCAGCGACATAAAAGATACAAAGGGTGTAATGCAATTCGTGGCTGAACAGGCAACCTACAACAACCCCATGTTGATCGGTGCTTTTGTAGGCGCTGATGAAAAGAATAGTATGAGCAATATCGCTGTGTTTTACCAGGCAGGCCTGGGTTTGCCCGACAGAGATTATTATTTTAAGACCGACGAGCCCACACAAAAAGTAGTGAAAGCGTACCAGGCCTATATGCAAAAACTCTTCACGCTAACAGGAGATGACACTGCAAAAGCTGCACTGGAGATGATGGAAGTTTACGACCTGGAAAAACAAATGGCAAAGAGCCACCGCACAAACGTTGAATTGCGTGACCCCCAAAGTAATTATAATAAGATGGCAGTAGCCGATATGGATAAAAAAATGCCTGCGATCGGATGGCCAGCATTGCTTCATGACCTGGGCATCAACGCCGATTCTGTAAATGTGAGTCAGCCCGGTTTTTACATGGCTTTGAATAATCTGCTTAAAACTCCTGTTGGCACATGGAAAACTTACCTGCGCTTTCATTTGCTTGATGCAGCTTCCGGGGCGCTAAGCAGTGATTTTGTGAATGCAGCATTTGACTACCGGGGCAAAGCGTTGAGCGGACAGCAACAGATCAAACCAAGATGGGAAAGGATCTACAGGCAAACCGATGGCAATCTTGGAGAAGCATTGGGACAACTATACGTAAAAAAATATTTTACCGAAGATGCAAAGAAACGCATGTTGGAGTTGGTGAACAACCTGCAAAAAGCTTTTGAAGCAAGGATCAACAAACTGGAGTGGATGAGCGACAGCACGAAGAAAAAAGCAGTTGAAAAACTCTATACTTTCATCAAGAAGATCGGCTACCCGGATAAATGGAGAGATTATAGCAAGGTGACGATCGATAAGCATAAGTATTTCGACAATCTTTTATCATGCGGAAAAAATGAATATGCTTTCCAGGTGGCTAAAGTAGGAAAGCCTGTTGATCGCACGGAATGGGGAATCACTGCGCCAACCATTGATGCTTACTATAATCCAACATTCAACGAGATCGTTTTTCCTGCGGGAATACTTCAATATCCAATGTTTGATCCGGGCAATGACGATGCGATGAACTACGGCGGTATCGGCATGGTGATCGGCCATGAGATGACACATGGCTTCGATGACCAGGGTGCACAATATGACAAAGACGGTAATTTAAAAAATTGGTGGAGCAAGGAAGACTTTGCTAAGTTCAAAGAAAAGGGTATGGCTCTCGCAAAATTGTATAGCAGTTTTGTTGTGTTGGATTCTGTTCACATCAATGGCGAACTTACGCAGGGCGAGAACACTGCTGACGTAGGTGGTGTTGCTATCGCTTATGATGCTTTCAAATTGACAAAACAAGGACAGGACACAACAAGAACTGATGGCTTCACACCCGATCAACGCTTCTTTTTATCTGTTGCACAATGCTGGAGAAGAAAGGCCAAGGACGAAGCGATAAGACAACAGATCAATACCGATCCGCATTCACCATCCATGTACCGCGTATGGGGACCATTGATGAACAATGATGCTTTTTACAAAGCATTTGGTGTAAAGGAAGGAGATAAAATGTTTCTTGCGGAGAAAGACAGGGTGAGGATCTGGTAATTGAGCATTGAAAGTTGGGCATTGAATATTGAACATTCGAGTGAGTCACCGCAAGACGGTGGCCCACTCGAATGTTCAATATTCAATGCTCAATGTTCAAGTTGATCTTGCTAGAGTATTACCAGCAGCCAAAAAGTGCGCTAATATCGCAGCCTATCCATGTCCACTTGATCAAATTATTATCTTCGTGGGATTTGCGTTGAGATGCTTCGTTCCTCAGCATGACAAAAAAAAATTCGTTCGATTATTGCCTCCTCGCCAACACGATCGTATTCTTAAACTGTTTCTTCTTTCCTTCAAGATTGAATACTTCCGTATAAAAAATATAAATACCGACGGGTAACTTCTGATTCTTTTCTCCCAATCCATCCCAACGATAGTTTCCTTTGATGCCACAAAGTGCATTCCTTTGTAAATAACGCACCACCCTTCCATTTGCATCGAAGATGGTAATATTGGCCACATAACCCGGCGAGGGAAAAACGTAATCGATCGTAGCAAAATCATCCATGCCATCATTATCCGGGGAAACGATCTCCGGTGTTACCGTTATCTCTCCTTTCAGATCCTGATCGCTCCGGTACTGCGAATTTTTATACGTCGGCGTTCCATACCCAACCGATGTAGCGGCCGAATGCCAATTGCTTTCCTGTTGAGTTGCAGCATTGGCATCTATCCGCTCCAGCGCAACTCCTTCGGGGTCGCTGATCAATTTGAAATGCCATTTTTCGGAATATTTCAGTTCATCGACTATTTTCCCCTGATCGTTCAGCATCACAACATCTCCTTCATCATCGCTGTACGATGGCATGCTGCTTATCTCGGCAAAAGCACTGGTATCAAGCGTTATATAGTCTCGTCTTACAACAGAAGCATCCGATGTTATAACTATGAAAGATGAAGGAAAGAACAGATCTTCTTCTGCGCTTAGCTGGCTGATGCTGCTCACCGCTCCTGCTGTATTCCTGTTGGCGATATAAATATTCTTGAGATCGATTATCTTTTTTGATCGATTATAAATTTCAACATAGTCAACTCCATTAGTCCTTGGGTTGAACAGAATTTCATTGATCACCAGATCCATGCTATCGGCACGGGAACTGAGCCCTACCCTTGTCTCTTTATTTGCGCCGATGATATTTCCGGCACAATCCGTTATTGCGCTAGCTGTTATTGTATATATTTTATCCCGCTGCAATGGAACATTCAAGGTCAAACTCACACGATCGAATACCGGTGAATTAACTACCACTGTCTTCGGCACTCCAATGCCATCGCTGATCATATAATTTGCAAGTATTGCTGCTTTGCCACTATCCAATGGTTCGTCAAAAATCAATACAATGTTTATACTGTCTTTTGCATAAGCACGAAGCAACGACGGTTGATCCTTATCAGCATTTATACCATTCACAGAATTGATCTTACCGGGTGTGCCTCCTTTACTATCTGTGCATGCTTCCCAATTTATCGATCCTGTGCATGGATTTTTTGTATCGATCATTTCAAGTGTCCATCCGCCACCAGACTTCAATTCATTTTGATACCATTTATCGCTATAGCTCACCGCATGGATGATCTTATTTTGAGGAGATCGGAGATAGATGATATCCCCGCTGTTGTCAAGCGACGGAAATGTGGTGACTGAAATTACCGGTCCGAATCCCGACATCGCAGCAACGGCACTGGATGTACACACGATCACAAAACTATCCGGCTTCAGGTTATAAGCAGGCATTGCGCCACTCTGACCTGTTGCATCACCGATCTTCCAACCCTGGAGATTAAAAGTTGTTGTGGATACATTGCGCAATTCGATCCACTCATTATTCGGCAAGCCAACCTGGGGCGTGGGGTCAGCCATCAATTCATCGATAACAATATCATAGCGATTAGCGACCTGGGCAATTAAGTTGTTTTGAAATAGAAATAGCAGTGCTGCAGAAATGATCATTCGTTTCATAATTGTAGGATTAAGGTGATCTAAATTAAAAACAACAGGCCGCAATTTTAAGGTGTTGAGGCCGGAGGGAGATGTTGTTTTAACGGCGATTTTATGGTGAGAGTGTACTATTTCACCGACGAATTAGTGATTCTCTTCGAATGCTTAACTTTAATTATGGCAATGATTTTAGGAATAGACACTGAAACTAAATGGATAAAGGAGATCTCCGGGATTCCATTTATAGGTCATATTTTTTTATTTGCCTTGATCTTTATTCCTGCCGTAATAATGTCCTTTATTTTACAAGCAATTGTCCTCGCCTTGCATAACGATATCGGATTCACAAAGGCTATGCTGTTGTTGCTTCCAACATGGAATCTTGGTTTATGGATTGGGAAAATCAGAGTTTTTATCTTTTTTGTTCCAACCTGGGTATTATTTGGCATCATTTCAATTGTGAAAGGATATTTAATGATCAAAGGAATTGATGATGGACAATAATTTTAAACTGAGACATTACAATATTTCAATGCATTTAATAAAACGGTCTCCTTTAATTATCTTTGCGGTCTTAATTAAAAAAAATGAAAGTAGCTGTTGTAGGTGCAACCGGTTTGGTGGGAAGCAAAATGTTGCAGGTATTAGCCGAAAGAAATTTTCCCATTGATGAGCTTATTCCCGTGGCCTCCGAGCGCTCGGTTGGCAAAGAAGTGGAATTCAAGGGCCGTCGTTATAAGATCGTGAGCGCTGCAGATGCGATAGCTGCCAAACCTCAACTGGCCATATTTTCTGCGGGTGGTACCACTTCGTTGGAGTTGGCTCCAAAGTTTGCTGAAGCTGGCATTACCGTGGTTGATAATTCTTCTGCCTGGCGCATGGATCCCACAAAGAAATTGGTGGTACCCGAAGTAAATGGCAATATTCTTACCAAAGCCGACAAGATCATTGCCAATCCCAATTGCTCTACGATACAAATGGTGATGGTGCTGAAGCCGCTTCACGATAAATACAAAATAAAGAGAGTGGTGGTGAGCACATACCAAAGTGTAACGGGTAGCGGACTAAAAGCCGTAACCCAATTGATGAATGAAAGAAAGGGCATCGAAGGTGAAATGGCTTACAAATATCCGATCGACCTGAATGCCATTCCGCATATAGACAGCTTCCTCGAAAATGGTTATACCAAGGAAGAGATGAAGATGGTACACGAAACCAAGAAGATCATGGGTGATGATTTTATTCGCGTAACAGCAACCTGCGTGCGCATACCAACCATGGGCGGTCATAGCGAAAGCGTGAATATCGAATTTGAAAATGATTTTGACCTGGTGGAAGTAAGAGAAATACTAAGCAAAACAAAAGGTGTTGTTGTAAAGGATGATGTAGCCAATTTTATTTACCCGATGCCGCTGACTTCTTATGATAAGGACGAAACTTTTGTTGGAAGAATAAGAAGAGATGAAACCCAGCCGCACACTTTGAATTGCTGGATAGTAAGTGATAACCTTCGCAAAGGTGCTGCTACCAATGCGGTGCAGATAGCGGAGTATTTACTACAAAATGGATTGTTTTAGTAAATTGCTCCAAAGGTCTTCATAAATGCCTGGGCACATGCTATCACCGTTTGCCGTGCCGTTGAACCAGGGCATTTTTCTTCAAAAAAATCAGGGGCGTAAAAGGTTATCACCCTGTGCTCTTGTTTTGTTATAAGGATGAAGTTTACAGCATCCGTGTCATAGATCATGCGCTTTTCTCCACTAAAGGCGCATCCATAATTATCTTTCGCTTCGCTCGGTACATTAGCAAGATCATTTTTTAGAACAATATCCAACAAGCTGTCCAGCTTCCCTCTCCCAATTTCCACCTGGTGTAATGTAGTATCGGTTTTTATGTTTCTCCTGGATCTGCCTGAGCCCAGGCCTGTTTTGTTATACCTCCACGCTGTAAGCGAATCGCCTTTTTTTGCAAGAATATAATAGTTGGGGCCTGTGTCTTCACTTGAGGAAAACGATTGTATTACCGAATAATCAAAATTTTGCTGAAGTCGTTTTAGAATACCGTCACTGAGCTCTTTTTCTACCGGTGTTTCCGCCCTAAATATTATTCTTTTTTGCCCCATGCAAATATTTGCTGCAAGCAAAAAAATAAACAGAGTGAAGATTTTTATATAGTACAATGGTAAAATTTAATAACTATCGTTGTTGCTGCGATCAGTCTTTAATTTATCACCCATGTCTCATTACCCTTAAGCAATTTATCCAGGTCACCTTTTCCTTTCTTAGCGATCAATTCCTCGATCTGCATCGTCATTTGATCTTCATAACAAGCCCGGTCTGTTTCATAAAAAACGCCAAATGGCCTTGGCAGATGCCCTTCTAATTTCGGATCATCAAACATGCGGATCAATATCTGTGCTTTGTAAAAATCTCTATCGTCATGGATCCATAAACCTTCCGTTGATCCACCCGGTTCAAGGTCAACGATCACTGGTTTGAAACCATCCAGTTTGATCCCTTTGTTTTGCGTAGCACCGAAGATCAGCGGTTTGCCTTGCTCTAAGAAAAGCACTTCATCCGCTTTACTGCTTTTCTCAGTGAACACTTCAAAAGCGCCATCGTTGAATATATTGCAGTTTTGATAGATCTCTAAAAATGAAGCGCCCTTATGCAGTTGAGCACGCAGCAACATTGCCTGCAAATGCTTGGGGTCGCGGTCCATGGTGCGTGCAATGAAACTTGCATCTGCACCCATCGCCAGCGCCAGGGGATTGAAAGGATGGTCGATACTTCCAAACGGTGTCGACTTAGTAACCTTATGTTCTTCAGAAGTTGGAGAGTATTGCCCTTTGGTCAGACCATATATCTGGTTATTGAACAATAAAATATTTACGTCAAAATTTCTTCTTAATAAATGAATGGTATGATTGCCGCCGATGCTCAATCCGTCGCCATCACCGGTAACGATCCACACGCTCAGGTCGGGACGGGCTGCCTTTAATCCACTTGCCACCGCCGTTGCACGACCATGGATGCTATGCATGCCATAGGTGTTCATATAATACGGGAAGCGGCTACTGCAACCGATACCAGAAATGATCGCGATATTTTCCCTGGGAATACCAAGCGTTGGCATGATCTTCTGCACCTGGGCCAATATAGAATAGTCTCCGCAACCGGGGCACCAGCGTACCTCCTGGTCGGTTACAAAATCTTTCGCGGTAAGCGGGGTTGGGTTGGGCATTGTTGCTGTATCACTCATCTACTTTAATTGAGAATTGATAATTAATAATGTTCTGTAATTTACAAAATTATCCATTATCCATTGCGTCATTATCAATTATTTAGCAATTCTTCCCAGTATTCCGCCGCCCTTCTGGTATGTGGTATCACGATGGTTCCTCCCACGATATTGGCCACGGCAAACACTTCATACATCTGCTCCGTGGTAATACCCAGCTCGTGCGATTTGCCCAGGTGATACTTTATACAATCATCACATCTTAAAACCATGCTCGCCACCAAGCCAAGCAACTCCTTGGTCTTTACATCCAGCGCTCCCTCGGCATAGGTATTTGTATCTAAATTCCACAGGCGTTTTATAACGAGGTTTTCTTTACTTAAAATAACATCGTTCATTTTGGTACGGTAATCGTTGAATTCTTTGACAAGATTTGACATATTTGAAATTTTGAGTGATGAATAGAAAGCAAAGGTATATAGCAATACAAAAGCTGGGTACAAAAAACTAAATTTGATGACCAAAAGTATTGTTATGAAAATAAAGATCATTTCATTCGCCACACTATTCTTCTTTTCTGCAGTTAGTTCATCCGCTCAGATAGACTCAAAATATTTTAACTCCATGCAATGGCGCATGATCGGTCCACATCGCGGTGGCAGAACGATCGGCGCAGTGGGCGTGCCATCACAACCGAATGTGTTTTATATCGGCGTGAACAATGGTGGCGTTTGGAAAACAACCGATTTCGGCAGAACATGGCTTCCCATTTTTGACGATCAGCCCACGGGTTCAGTTGGAGATGTGGTGGTATCGCCTTCCAATCCGAACGTGATCTATGTAGGAAGCGGCGAAGGGGTACAGCGTCCCGATCTTTCTGTAGGCGATGGGATTTATAGATCGGCCGATGGCGGAAAGACTTGGATTAATACCGGAATAAAAGATGGGCAACAGGTTGGTGGATTGGCGATCGATCCCAAAAATGAGAACAGGGTTTTTGCAGCTGTACTTGGTCACCCATATGGCGCCAATGAAGAACGCGGTGTGTACCGCACGATCGATGGGGGCCAGCACTGGGAAAGAGTTTTGTACAAAGACGAAAATACCGGCGCCGTGCAGGTTACCATTGACCCCAATGATCCAAACATTGTGTATGCCGACATGTGGGCCGCACGCCAGGGACCATGGGAAAACGGTGCATGGAACGGAAAAGAAAGTGGGTTGTTCAAATCAACCGACGGAGGTACTACCTGGAAAAAATTAACGATCGGATTGCCTACCACTGATCAAGGCCTTGGCAGAATTGGTTTTTGCATCGCTCCTTCCAATTCCAAACGTTTATATGCCACTGTTGATGCAGGAAAATTGGGCGGCATTTATCGAAGTGATGATGCCGGCGAAAGTTGGATAAATATAAATGCAGATGAACGCTTTTGGGGAAGAGGAAGTGATTTTGCAGAAGTAAAAGTAGATCCTTTGAATGCAGATATTGTGTATAGTGCGGACGTTGTTACCTGGAAAAGTATTGACGGCGGAAAAACATGGAACGCATTTCGTGGAGCGCCGGGAGGTGACGACTATCATCGCATTTGGATCAACCCTACCAATCCCAATATTATTTTAATTGCAAGTGACCAGGGTGCGATCATTACAGTAAATGGCGGCGAAACATTTTCATCATGGTACAATCAACCGACTGCACAGTTTTATCATGTTAGTGCTGATAATGCTTTTCCTTATAATGTCTATAGTGGCCAGCAAGAGAGCGGCTCTGTAAGCATCGCATCAAGAGGCAATGACGGGTTGATCAGTTACCGCGAGTGGCATCCTGTTGCGGCTGAAGAATACGGATATGTTGTGGCTGATCCGCTTGATCCGAATATTATTTATGGAGGAAAGATCTCTAAATACGATAAGCGTAACGGGCAATCGCAAAATATTTCGCCCGAAGCTGTAAGAAGCGGCAAGTACCGTTTTTTAAGAACGGCTCCGGTATTGTTCAACCCGATCGACAAAAAAACTTTGTATTACGCAGGTAATGTCTTGTTCAAAACAAAAGATGGTGGAAGCAATTGGCAGATCATCAGTCCCGACCTGACGAGAGAGAACTGGGATATCCCCGCCAGCGTTGGTATCTACACAAAAGAAGAAATGAAAAAAATGCCGAGGCGTGGCGTCATCTACACGGTTGCTCCTTCTTATATTGATACCAATACGATTTGGTGCGGTACCGATGATGGTTTGATACAGCTTACAAAAGACGGCGGTAAAACATGGACGAACGTTACACCTCCCGCCATCACAAGCTGGAGCAAGGTTTCATTGATGGATGCAAGTCATACTGATGTGCATACTGCGTATGCTGCTGTGAATAGAATTCGCCTCGACGATATGCACCCACATATTTACAAAACATCCGACGATGGAAAAACCTGGAAGGAAATTGTAAACGGCTTACCGCATGATCCCATCAACGTGGTGAAAGAAGATCCGATACGCAAAGGGTTATTATTTGCAGGAAGTGAAAGAGCAGTTTATGTATCGTTTGATGAGGGAGAAAACTGGCGGTCATTGAGATTGAATATGCCGGCAACATCTATTCGTGACCTGGTGATCAAAGATGATGATATTGTAGTGGGCACACATGGAAGGAGTTTTTGGATATTGGATAACATCACATCATTGCGGCAATTAAATAATAAGTCAATTGCTCAATCGAGCATTTTATATAAACCACAAACGGCTTATCGTGTAAGATGGAACATGTACTCCGATACACCAGTGCCGCAAGAAGAGCCTGCCGGGCAAAATCCTCCCGATGGTGCCATGATCGATTATTATCTCGACACGAAAGCGACTGATATCAAACTTGAGATCATGGATGCCGCCGGTGCAGTCATCCGGCGATTTACAGCAAAGGATACCATGTACGCAATTCCTAAATTAAATATTCCATTGTATTGGATCAGGCCACAGCAATTGCTTTCGGCCGAAGCAGGGTCACATCGGTTTGTGTGGGATATGCATTACAATCCATTAAATGTGCCTCCTTCCTACCCCATTTCAGCAACATACATGAATACTGCTCCCAATGAAACTTCACCCTGGGTATTACCGGGAACATTCATTGCAAAGCTCACTGTAGATGGAAAGTCCTATTCGGAAAAATTCGAAATAAAAATGGATCCAAGAGTTAAGACGAGCAGGGAAGATCTTGTAATAATAAGAACCTATGCCTATCAATGTTATGACGGAAGGAAGAGATGTATGGATGTATTGAAACAAATTACGGCGCTACATCAGCAAATAAAAGAGATGTTGCCGGGGGCAAACAGTGAAAAAGCAAAACAACTGACCGATCTTGACAAAAAACTTACTGCACTGGAAAATACTGCGCCGGGTAGCAAAGACCGTGGATTTAACAGGCTTGATTCAGATCTTGCATCTTTATTCAACACTATCAACGATAGCGACCTGCCAATTACTTCACAATCAAAAGAAGCAGCAAATAAAGCAAAATCCGACCTGGAGGTAATGTTGGTCAATTGGATGGAAATAAAAAATAATGATCTGAAGATTTTATCCCACTAAGGAGCTAAGTACACAAAGAAAATTCCTTTGTGTACTTCGTGTCTTTGTGGGACAACTTAGTTTTCTTTTTTTGCGCCTTCCAGGAAATCTTTTATCCCGGCAACGATCTTGTCTACGATCTGTTGCTGAAACCCTTCGTCGAGTATCTTCATCTCTTCTTCGGGGTTGCTAAGGAAAAGCATTTCCACCAATGCGTTTGGATATTCGATCGGGCTGTTGAGCATAAAATTAAAAGAACCGGTATTGCCGTATTCCTTTAGTCCTAGCTCCAACATGCGCTTATAAATATCATGACTTAAATTCCGGAAACCCGGATAACGATAATAAGTGCTTGTTCCCGTAACGCGGATCGGATCACCTGCCGAATTAAGGTGAAGACTGATCAACAGGTCGGGCATGCTGTCGCGGTAATATAATATCCTTTCTTTGTTGTCAACAAATTTTTCCGTTGTCCTCGTCATAATAACTTTTGCACCAAGTTGCTGCAATGTTTTTTGCAACTTCAGCGCTACAGCCAGTGTCAGGTCTTTTTCCGCCACGCCTGTTGGCCCGCCAGCGCCGGTGTTGGTGCCACCATGGCCCGCATCAACAGCGATCGTGAGGTTCTTGATATTGAGATCACGTGGTTGTCGTTTTATTTTTATCAGCAATTGATTACCGTTGTAATAAATAAGATGTCCCCAATGTTGTTGGTGTTTCAGTTCGATCGTGATCCTAAACACGCCATCCTCAATTTGTTCGTATTGAACATTCTTGATCTCTTTTACATTTTCCAGTTGTGTCATCCAATTGGTATTGTTGGTAGCACCGAAAATATCCACAACGATCCGGGAAGGATCTGTCATTTGAAAAGACTGGTAGGGCAATCTTGTAAACAATCCAACGGCTACATAATCATAAGCAGAATCTCCGTATACCCGCCAGGTATCAGTAAGTGATTCCGGGGTAAAATATCCTTTCGGTAAAAATTCAACCAGGTCATCATCAATATAGGCTGTCCGATATTTTGATAACTGTACTTTGTATTTGCTGCCAACCTTCCCAACAACATTCAATCTCACCATCGAATCGAGGTAGCCGATCTTTGCACCGCCAAGCCTGTCATCTCCTAATCCGAATAGTAAATGCGCCAGTCTTCCTTTTGTTACTGCTATATTCGGCGCCAACGGGCCGAACATTGATATCCAGTACTTGCTATCCTTTGTTAAAATCTTTCCGTCTTTATCGGTAATAGTGATCGGGATCTTTGATACTAAAAAACTATCGCTTTCTTTAACGGTATATTCTCCCTGGTAGATGCCGGGCATCGTATTCATCTTTGATATCGGCAATTCATACAAGGGAACTTTTGACCAGGCTATTACAGTGCTTCCGGTAAGTGCCTTAACTTTTATTTTGATCTTGTCGCCTGCCTGCACGTACAAATTTCCTTCGGGGAAAGTTTCAATGCTGGCGATATCCAATGTCTTCACCGTATCAGGAGGCGATGGCAATGAATAGCTGTAAGAAATTTTTTTATTAACCGACTTGTTGTCGCCTTCGGGAGCAAATGCGATCATATTAAATAAACTGTCGCCGGGTTTTAAATTCACCTCGTAAGCGAAAGCCCCGGTGGGATATACTTTAACTGCTTGTCCATTTATCGTAAGGCTACAATTTTTGCAGGTTGCACCAACGATGAATTGTCTTGATGCCTTCACTGCATTCTTTTCTTTCGCGGGTTCCTGTAATTTGATAAATGGATTATTGGTTTGCGCATGTGCTATTTGGCTGCAAAAAATTATCAATATCAGAAGTAGTCTTTTCAAAGCATTTTTTATTTTACCGGACGATAAAAGTATTATAATTATTTCAGCTTCCGTTGTTTGTCAAAATTAAAAAAGCCGTCCCGATATAATCGAAACGGCTCAAATTTTTAACTCAATATTTTACCAGGGATATTTATTCTCCGCAATTAATTTATCCGCTATTCTTCTCCTTGCATCCTTGCTATTGAAGGGCTCCATCTTTGTAAATCGCTTCAGGCCCAGCAACATCATGCGCTGTTCGTCACCCTCGGCAAATGCGTTAATGGCTTCTTTGCCTGCCTTGTTCACTTTATCTACCGCATCATTCAAATAGCAGCGCATCATATCTACCTGCTGTTTTGCCGCCGCTTCTCCTTGTTTATCCACGAGTTTCATTACGCGGAGTAGGGTGCTTTCTGCAACAAAGGTTTCAATAGCCATGTCGGCAATATTCATCAATATCTCCTGCTCGTCCTGGATCTTCATCATCAACTTTTGAACAGCGGCGCCAGCTACCATTAAGATCGCTTTCTTCATATTCACTATCGCCTTGCGTTCTTTTGCAAATGGCGCTTCATCATCGTTGCCAAATTCAGGAATGCTCATCAGTTCTTTTGAAACGGCCATGGCAGGACCCATCAGGTCAAGTTTTCCTTTCATGGCTCTTTTCAACATCATGTCTACGGTTAGTAAACGATTGATCTCGTTCGTGCCTTCGTAGATGCGGTTGATCCGGCTATCACGGTAGGCTTTGCTGATCAAGTATTCATCACTATAACCGTTGCCACCGTGCACCTGCACGCCTTCATCCACGGCATAGTCGAGCACTTCGCTTCCGTGCACTTTAAGCATGGCGCATTCGATAGCATATTCTTCCGCGGCGCCCAATAATGCTTCGTTGAATTGTTTTCCGCTGTTCTGTAATTCTACTTCCTTATCATCGATCCATTTGGCGGTGCGATACAATGCACTTTCACTTGAATATATTCTTATCGCCATTTCCGCCAGCTTATATTTTATGGCGCCGAAATTGGCAATCGCTGTTTTGAACTGTTCGCGGGTGTTGGCATAATCAACACTTAAAGACAACGAAAGCTTGGAGGCGCCGATCGCCGCTGCAGCAAGCTTAAGCCTTCCGATATTTAATATGTTGAATGCGATCACATGGCCCTTGCCGATCTCTCCCAATAGATTTTCTACCGGCACTTTGCAATCCTGGAAATACAATTGCACGGTTGATGACCCCTTAATGCCCATCTTATGTTCTTCAGGACCTTGCGTAAATCCTTCCATACCACGCTCAACAATGAATGCGGAGAATTTGTCGCCATCAATTTTGGCAAATACGGTGTACACATCTGCGAACCCTCCGTTTGTGATCCAGCATTTTTGTCCATTGAGGATATAATTTTTTCCGTCGGCAGAAAGTACCGCTGTTGTTTTTGCACCAAGGGCATCGCTACCACTGTTGGGCTCCGTTAGTCCGTATGCACCCTTCCATTCGCCGCTTGATAGTTTGGGAATATATTTTGTTTTCTGTGCTTCGGTACCAAAATATAGGATCGGCAGTGTGCCAATACCTGTGTGTGCAGCAACCGCTACGCTAAAAGAAAAACCTCCGCCCAATCCTTCATTAACAAGGGTGGAGGTGATAAAATCCTTTCCCAGTCCGCCGTATGCCTCGGGAATAGAAGCGCCCAAAAGCCCCTGCTCGCCTGCTTTTTCCATCAGCGACGGCATCAATCCTTCTTCCATTTTATCAATGCGGTCGATCACGGGGATCACTTCCGCATTGAGGAATTGCAGGCACATATCTTTCACCATCTGCTGCTCTTCATTGAACTCTTCGGGAATATAAGTTTCAAATGGGTTGCTTTCTTTGATTAACCATTCTCCACCTTTAAGTGGTGAAGTTGATGTGAGTGTGCTCATAAAATTTGTTTTGCCCCCATCCCCTAAAGGGGTGTATGGAGTATTTACAATTAAATTTTTTCAATTCTGTGTTCTCCCTATCCGCTTCGATAAGTTCCCCCTTTAGGAGGCGGAGGGGGTTATTTCAAATTATCATACACACACTGCAACACTTCCTTCGCGATCTCTATCTGCCCATTGCTCACACCTTCCAATGCTTCGTTCAATGTTTGGTTGGCGATCTCCAGTGTTTGCTCCTGTAATAATTGTGCTTCTTTGGTAAGATAGATAAGGTTGATGCGCCTGTCGTCTTTTGAAGCAACACGCCTGACCAATTTTAGTTTTTCCAAATTATCAACCAGCCTGGTGATGCTTGGCTTATCCCTGAACGTGGCGTCGCAAAGTTGTTGCTGGCTCATACCATCTTCTTTCCATAAATGATACAACACACTCCATTGTTCGATGGTGATGTCAACGTTACTCAGCTTAAAATTTTTCTGCAGCCGCCTCGCAATTGCCGTGCTGGCCTTACCCGTGATAAAGCTGTATAATTCGCCTTTCTTAAATTGGTTGTTTGACATATAGTTGTTTAAGCAACTATCCAAAGATAATAATTATTTTGGTGCGCAAAAATTTATTTTTGCCGGGAGCGAAGTCGAAGGAAGACCGAGCGAAGTCGAGGAGCACAGTGCCAGAACCTATATTGAGTCTATATGACAACCGTTCTCATTATCAGCATCTTATTGTTCCTTATCTACTCGGCATTGATCATCTATTACCGGCAGGGATGGGTGTCGATACCCCAATTCGAGGCTGTTGTTTTGCGGGGGAGGCACACTACAAAGATCTCCGTCATCATTCCCGCCAGGAATGAGGGGCAAAATATCAAAGATTGCCTGGATTCCATTCGGGATCAATCTTACCCAAAAGATTTATTTGAAGTGATCGTGGTCAATGATCATTCTACTGATAATACAGCTGCAGTAATTGATGAATACGCCGGTCAAAATATCAAACGTATTGACCTTGCAGATCATATCGGTGACCATTTAAATGCTTACAAGAAAAAAGCAATTGAAGTAGGCATACAACAATCAGCCGGTGAACTGATCATCACAACCGACGCCGATTGTATCGTTCCTCCTAATTGGTTGCAAACCATCGCAGCATTTTATGAAATGCGCCACCCGGTTTTTATTGCTGCGCCGGTTTCGATAAACTGCAGTAACCGCTTCATTGAAAAATTTCAGGCGCTCGATTTTATGGTATTGCAGGGTATTACCGGCGCTGCTGTTCAAAAACAAATGCACAGCATGTGCAATGGCGCAAACCTAGCATACCAGAAAGAAGCATTTGAAAAAGTAGATGGGTTCAAGGGCATCGACAATATTGCAAGCGGTGATGATATGCTGCTGATGCATAAAATATTTAAGCGGTATCCAACAAAATTGCTGTTTCTAAAATCAAAGGCTGCTATTGTACAAACCGCTCCTGTACATAGTATCCGCGAATTCTTTCAACAACGCATTCGCTGGGCAAGTAAGGCGGATAAGTTTGGAGATAAGAGTTTGTTCCCGGTTTTACTGATCGTGTATCTTTTTAATTTGATGATGTTGGTGGTGCCGATAATAAGCATATTTAATAATGTTCAATATTCAGTGTTCAATATTCAATGTTCATTGATAACCGTATGGCTATGGATGCTTCTTTTAAAAACGCTGATCGAGTTGATCTTTCTTTACCCGGTGGCAAAATTCTTTGGTAAGCAAAATATGTTGAAGGTATTTCCACTCATGCAACCTTTTTCAATTGTGTACACAGTTATTGCGGGTTGGTTGGGAAAGTTTGGATCTTATGAATGGAAGGGAAGAAAGGTTCGATAGGCATCAAGACGGTTTCCCGCCGTCAGATGCCCGTACCAGACCATCGATAAGCGGTCTGACGGCGGGAAGCCGTCTTGACCGCGAAAGAATTCCTTAATTTACATCATGCCGCAACAGGAACGCTCCATCTCAAAACAAACCTGGAAACGCCTTAAGAAAAATAAAGGCGCCATGTTTGGATTGGTAGTGATCATCATTTCTACACTGGTTGCGATCTTCGCTTATATCATTGCTCCCGATAACACGCCCAATGCGGATATGCAGACGGTGGAGATACAGGCAAAAAAGCCTGGTTACAGGCAAACATTCCTAAAAATATCCAACGATCAAAAAGTAAACAGTAGCTGGTTTTCTAAATTGCTTTATGGACAAACGGCAGATTATCGCCTGATCCCGATAACGGGAGATATCTGGGTTAATGTGGAATCAGATGAGCTTAAAGTGAAAAAGTATATTGATGAAGACACTTCTGTTGTTCAGGTGTATTCCCTAAAAGCGGTATCCCACAATGAGCCGGCTAAGGTCGGGAATTATTGGATCGGCAAAAAATACTGGCTGGGTACAGACAGGTTTGGAAGAGATATCCTCAGCCGACTCATCATCGGCACACGTGTGAGTCTTGCTGTTGGTTTGATCGCCGTGCTGATCTCACTTACGCTGGGCATTCTGCTTGGCGCCTTAGCGGGATATTATAGGGGCAGGGTAGATAATGTGATCATGTGGTTGGTGAATGTTACCTGGAGTATTCCAACTTTATTACTCGTGTTCGCCATCACAATGGCAATGGGAAAAGGTTTCTGGCAGATATTCATTGCGGTGGGACTTACGATGTGGGTGAGTGTTGCACGCCTTGTACGCGGACAAGTAATGGCCATTAAAGAACTGGAATACGTGCAAGCAGCAAAGGCACTGGGATTAAAGAACAGTCGTATCATTCTCCGTCATATTCTTCCGAATATATCCGGCCCCATCATGGTTATCGCTGCAAGCAACTTTGCAACAGCCATCATTATAGAGGCTGGATTAAGTTTTCTAGGTATTGGTGTGCAACCGCCACAACCGAGCTGGGGATTGATGATCAAGGAGAATTATAATTTCATCATCACACATAATCCGATGCTTGCATTGATACCAGGCTTCGCGATCATGTTGTTGGTGCTCGCATTTAATTTGTTGGGAAATGGATTGAGAGATGCGATGGACGTGAGAGACAATTAATAATTAATAATTGATAATTAATAATTTTTTCAATTCAAAACAGTCTACGAAATAGGAAAACTGAATCGAGACAAAGGAATTATTAATTCTTAATTATTAATTATTAATTGGCGTTAGTCGCCACCTGCACATTCCTATTAAATCCTTCTTCCAAAGAAATAAACGTCTCCGTTCTTTCAATTCCTTTTATCTTCTGCAGTTCGTCATGCAATACATAACGCAGTTGGTTGATATCCTTGCACACGATCTCGATGAACATGCTATAGTTACCAGTAATATAATTAAGCCGCACGATCTCGGGAATACTCATCAGGTCCTTGGCAACCGCATCATATAAAGAACTTTTTTCCAGGTAAATACCAACAAAGGCGGTGATATCGTAACCTAGTTGTTTGAGATCTACATTTAGCCTGGTGCCTTTTACGATCCCCAATTCATTCAGTTTCTTGATGCGAACGTGGATAGTGCCTCCGCTTACAAACAGCTTTTTGCCCAGTTCAGCGTAGGATATCTCGGCTGTTTCCATCATCTCGTGGATGATCTGGAGATCTAATTTGTCAAGATTTAATTTGGCGGCCATTTTGGTTTTGGTTTTTTACATTTTTCCAATATAGAGTACAAATATTTGAATTATTTCTATATTTTCAAAATTTTTGATGAATTATTTTTAACGTAATGGAAATATGTCTAGATTTGTGTTATCAAAGTCCGCCGGTTGGCGGATAAAGTTCTTAAAAATTGTGGGGTGATGAAATTTTTGGCAGACATGCCCCCTTGTCTCGGGGGTGAGGACAACAGGATAAACGTAACATAGAGCCGTTTTTGCAGCAATGCAACGACGACCGGGGTCGACCACCGAACTTTGTGTTACAGCTAACTGCCTCGTGAAGGTTCGATCCCTTCCCCTACAGCAAAGCCTTCGTTTAACGGCGAAGGCTTTTTTATTTTACCTACTTGCTGGTGAAATTTTTGGCAGCGACCCCCTTGTCTCGGGGGTGAGGATAACAGGATAAACGTAACATAGAGCCGTTTTTGCAGCAATGCAACGACGACCGGGGTCGACCACCGAACTTTGTGTTACAGCTAACTGTCCCGAATGCGTTCGGGATTCGATCCCTTCCCCTACAGCAAAGCCTTCGTTTAACGACGAAGGCTTTTTTATTTTACCGAAAAGTTAAGGAAGAGTAGTTTCCCGCAGATCTCGGGGATTTCGCAGAAAGAAATTTGCGCTATCCGCGAGATCAGCGGGAACCCAGATATGCGCAAAAAAAATCGCCCGAAGGCGATCTTAACTATTTTGTTACTCTAAGATTTATTTTCACATTATCTCCTCCGCTGATCAACACTTCATAAACTCCGGGCGCCATCGCCGCCGGCAGTTCGATCATCTTCGTTGCATTTCCTCCGGTATGTTGGAGTGTTGATCCGAATACTTTTTGTCCCATACTGTTGAACATGCTTATGTTGTAGTTGCCCTTATCAATATTATTGAACTGCAACCCCATCGTAGCTCCAACAACCGGGTTTGGATAAACATTGATACCCGCATTGGTTTTAGCGATATTCACTTTCACGATCGAACTGTATTTGACATCTCCACCAACACCTACGCTACGCACACGGTAAAAATTATCTCCTGCTTTAGGATTGATATCTGTGTATGTGTAAGTGGCGTTACTTCCATTGTTGCCTGAAGCTGCCTGCGTTGCCAAATAGCTGAAGCTTGCGCCATCGGTTGATCTTTCTATTTCATAATGATGAATGTTCATCTGGTTGGCTACTTTCCATTCTACTGCAATGGCTGTATTTTGCTTGTAGGCTTTTATTTCTGTAAAGGTTACAGGCAACGGTCCTGATGGTCCGAATACTACCGAAAAACGATTGGTTGCTTTTGATGCAGGATCCGAAGTGATATCAAATGTTACTGTAGTACTATTCAACACACTCAGTTGGCTGCGTGTTCCAAGGAAATTATCGATCAGTTCCGCTTTTAAATAAGTGTTGGTAAAAGATGTTGGCGTAAATACAAATTGATAGGTCTGCTGCTTCATGTTGTTCATGAACAAAGGCAGCGTATCCACGGCAACGATCACCGGCCTGCTTTCGATAGAAAGATGATTGTTCTCTCTTGTGATGGCGATATTCTCATCCCAGTTATTGATCTCATTGGCATCATCTCCATCGATAGACGCGCTGTAATTATTATCATACACTGCCAAAACCCCATCAGCATTTCTAAAACTACTATCAGGCATTTGTGTATACAGGTCAATAGCAAATGATTCAGCAGGATCGCCTGCGTTTCTAAAAACACCTGAATTATCTCCTGTAGATTTATGTCCCTCCTGTATACTTACTGCTGGTGTGCTGCTTCCGCTGGCTTCTACAAAGAAAGCCTGGCCCGATTGTATCTTGGTTGTTGCTGCAGAACTGCTATTACTTTTTGTACCGTCGGTCTTTACCGTAACAAATGCGCCGCGGGTGCCGATCTCCGGATCCCACATCGTATAGTATTGTGTGATATTGCTACATGCAGGTTGCACAAGCGCCCAATCTATTGCTGAAGGATAAGGATTGGTTATCAAATTTAATTTACCTGCACCTCCAACCAATGTATTGGTGAAACCTGTTTGTGTACCAGTGATCAAACTGCCCGTTGTACGAAGTGTAGTGCTGCTTGTAGGTAAATTTGGAGCACTGGCAAGCGTCATCGACATACTGCGATCTCCACGAATGAACAAGAAATAACCCGTTTTTGCATTGAGCGTACCGCTTGTATTGCTCACCGCAGTATAATTTAATGTGCTGCCGTTTGTTGTCAGGTATAATGAGGCTTGGTTCGATTGTGTCACGTCAAAGCCATTGGTATTTCCACCGATGCCGGTGATCTGCGTTCCATATCCCGGAACGGGGTTGACATTAACCCCGATGGCCGGATTCATTGCCCCTTCCATCCAGTTCGCTTTTATTGAACCGCTGGTATTTACGGTAGGGCCGAGCAAACGATACCTGCGACCACCTGTTGCACCTCCAGCATCTTTTATAAAACGCTCCATGGTCACATTCGTGGCATTGCTTAAAGTGCTGCCGGTAAGATTGCCGATGCGGGCAGTGTATGTGGATGTTGATTTTAAAGTTAGGTTCTTCGCGTTCAGGTCGAGTGTTGATGCAGTAAGTAAAATATCTCCATAAACATCCAATGCACTACCGAGTGTTGCACTGCTGCCGCTGTTGAACGTAAGATTTTTTAATGATCGTGTAGCCGCGCTGGTTTGATCAAAACTCAATGTGCCCGCTGCTGCCCCCCCGATCACCAGGTTGGAAGTAGATGAGCCTTTTAGCACGCCCGTTCCTGTTACTGCACCATTTAGTGTGAGTGTATTACCTGCAATATCGAAAGTGGAACCGCTGTTCAAATTAAGGCTTGAAGCGGTCATTGCTCCCCCCGCAGTTTTTGTACCTCCTGAAACTACAGTAACGACATTGTAAGTTCCCGAAGCCATGGTTTGTGCTGTACCGCTGTAAATGACCGTACCCGTGGCAATAGCCATACCGTTTGTGGTGCCTGAAAATTTAATAGTGGAGCCCGTATTATCTAAACTTAATGCGAACAAACTATTAGCACCCATATCAAGTGTTGCAGCCGAATTAGACGGACCGCCGTTATCCAGCACAAATGCCAGGATAGAAGTAGCAGCCGTTTTCACGCCGCTTCCCGTCATATACAACCCGTAAAATATACTTGTACCAATTCCTCCGATCGTTTGGGGAGTGCTGCCGTCAAACTCAATGATAACAGTTGATGTGAATATAAATACGGAACCATCGTTGGTCCAGTCGCCCGCGACCTTAAGCGTTCCGGCCTTATCGAAATTTGTTGTTACACCGGCATCTACTGTTACATCATAAAACTGATCGGTAGCAGTGGTGCTTGGCCATGAACTGCTGCTGTTATCATTGGCAAACTCAATGGTTCCCCCAGTTGAAACGAAGCTGCCACTATTCATATAATCTTCATAGAGTTTCAACAAACCGGTGCCCGATTGATTATATGCAGCGTTGTTTTGTATGGTAATATCCAACACATCTATCTGTCCACCGGATTGATTGATCGTGCCATTGGAAGAGACCGTGATATTGTCCGTTGGTAAAGTGCCGATCGCATTGGCCAGGTGAATAATACCTGCCGACTGACCAACAACTCCACTAGATAATATGCTCAATGCTACAGATGAGAATAGCGTTCCACCCGTTTGGGTAAGATGGCCTGTAACATTAAAGGTACCGGCTGTAACGTTGATCGTGCCTCCGGATTGTGTCATCGTTCCGGCATCGATATGCAAATTACCGGCTACGGTTAATGTGAAAGCGCTGATAGTAAGCGTTGGTTGCGCTCCCGAGCCAGAAGACAGGGTAATGGTGGCCGCGTTGGCATTAGCCAGGCTTATTACCGGGTACCTGCTAAGGTTGGAAGGGATAGTAATATTTGTGGAACTGCTGGGTATGGTATTGTTTGACCAATTGCCTGCGACATTCCAGTTGGTGCTCACAGCTCCCGTCCAGGTTGCCGATGCACAAGGGGAGTTCAGCTCTTTAGGGCTGGCAATGATCGTTGACAATGTCAACAACAATACGGGGATCAGGGTAAGGCATTTCACTATGCCAGGTTGTTTTTTCATATATATTGAATGACTCAGCGTTTTACTACATCCGGCATGGTAATTTAACTAAACCGGTGTAGAAAGACTTCTACAGGAACGCGAAAGTACTATGCGTATTGTACACAGCCAAAGTTATTTATGCTGCAATGGCTCAGTGGGTCAATAAGGGGTTTGAACCGGAATTTTACGGTGATGAGCGGAAAACTACGTGGGGAAAATACCAGAAACAGCTTGTCCAACAGCTATCACTTCAACTTTTCTTCAGGATCGATTTCGTAATTTGGGTAAATTTCAAGCTTGAAAATTCTCATCATAGAAGACGAAAAGGCATTAAGCGAAAGCATTGCCACCTACCTGAAAAGCGAGGATTATCTATGTGAGACCGCCCCGGATTTTAAAACCGCCATCAGCAAGACGGAAACCTTCGACTATGATTGTATCCTTTTAGATATAACTCTCCCCGATGGCAATGGCCTGGAAATACTCAACAACCTCAAAGCAAACAATAAAATGGACGGGGTGCTGATCATCTCTGCAAAGAATGCCTTGGATGACCGGGTGGAGGGACTAAAGTCCGGCGCCGACGATTATCTCGCAAAACCCTTCCACCTGTCTGAATTAAGCGCAAGGATATCTGCCATCATCCGCAGAAAGAATTTTGAAGGAAGCAATATTGTAAAATTCAACGACATCACTATCGATACCCAGGCGAAGTTGGTTTCTATCAACAATAAACCATTCGATCTTACTAAAAAAGAATATGAGCTATTGCTTTATTTCGTGACCAACAAGCGGCGGGTAATTTCCAAAAATGCAATTGCGGAACATTTGTGGGGAGATGATATGTCGGGCAACTATGATTTTATTTATACGCATATTAAAAATCTCCGGAAAAAATTAGCAGCCACTATTGGTGTAGATTATATCAGATCGGTTTATGGGATGGGTTATAAATTTACAGATGCATGAGATTACTCGCAAGATATAACCGGGTAAATATCATAACTACCATCGTAGTGCTGATCCTGAGTGGACTTTCTTATTATTTTGCTATCCGATATATATTGATCGGTCAACTTGACGATGATCTAAAAGTTGAAGAACAGGAAGTCATCGACTACGTCAACAAAAACAAAACCCTCCCCAACCCTTCAAGTTACAAAGACCAACAGGTTGCTTACCAGGATGCCGTTGGAGCGCCTGTAGCCAGAAAATTCAGTAGCAGCAAGGCTTTCAGCAAAGAAGAAAATGAGGAAATTATCAGCAGGCAAATTGTCTTTCCATTAACTATCGAAGGGAAGAACTACACCGTGATGATCAGTAAATCAGAGGAAGCGACGGAGGACCTGATACAACTGATCCTTTTACTCACGCTTGGATTGGTGATCTTATTGTTGCTGGTACTTTTCATTTTTAATCGTTTTCTGCTAAACAAACTGTGGCGACCCTTCAACACTACATTAAAGGAATTGAAGGATTTCAATCTTTCTAATAATGCAACGCTTAAGCTGGAACAAACAAGTATCAACGAGTTTTCCGACCTCAATGAAGCAGTGAGTATTATGAGCAACCGGGTGAACCAGGATTATCATACCCTTAAAATGTTTACCGAAAATGCAAGTCATGAAATGCAAACTCCACTTGCGATCATCAATTCAAGATTGGATGTGCTGATACAGGATGAAGCCGTCACCGAATCCCAAATGAAACAATTACAGGGAATTTATGATGCGCTCAACCGGCTCTCTAATCTCAACTCATCTTTATTGCTGCTGGCAAAGATCGAGAACAACCAGTTCAAAGAACGAACACATATACAACTAGATGAACTCGTGAAGAAAAAGCTGGAAATGTTTGAGGAACTTACGGAAAGCAAAAACCTCCATATCCATATCAATGCCGAGTCGATTGCCATTGAATTTGACCCACAGCTAACAGACATACTGGTAAGCAATTTATTGAACAATGCCATCCGGTATACCGGGCCCGAAGGCGAGATCAATATTTCAGCCAAAGGAACGGTTTTGACAATATCCAATACTTCAGCCATACCCGCTCTTGATAAGGAAAAACTATTTCAGCGGTTTTACCGACACGGAGCTACGGCGCAGGATGGGAACGGTCTGGGACTGTCGATTGTAAAACAAATATGCGATGTCGCGGGCTTCACTTTGCAATATGAATTTGCAAATGGTCAGCATGAATTTTCTGTTCACTTCTGACCCAAATATTATTGGTCGTTTCTACCAATTTCCTTCAGAATCGCCTTTTAGATTTACTCCTCAAAAAATCGATCATGAAAAAGATATCAATGACCCTTATGCTGGGCTTTTGCCTGGCGATCGTTACCTACGGACAGAAGATCAATGCTTCCAAAGTTCCGGCTACGGTAAAAGCCAGCTTTAACTCAGCTTATCCGGGTGTAATGGCGAAATGGGAAAAAGAAGACGGCAACTATGAGGTTAATTTTAAAAAGGATGGCATTGCCATGTCGGTCGTAATTCAACCCAACGGCAGCATAATCGAAACAGAATCAGATACCAGGATCACAGACCTACCGGCAGCCATCGCGTCTTATGTGGGGAAACATTACCCCGGCAAACAGATCAAAGAAGCTTCAAAGATCATTAATGCAGATCGGTCTGTGAATTATGAAGCGAGGGTAAATGGTAAAGACTTGATCTTTGATGCTAACGGTAAATTTATCAAGGAAGCAAAAGATTGATAGAATAACAACCTATAAGGTTCTTACCGGGAGTTTTTAACCTTAGGACTATTATGAGATCTTATAGGTTGTTATTCCGCTCCTTTTATTCTCAACATACAAAATCAAATCATGAAAAAACTAAACATCATCCTATCATTTTGCATAGCGGCACTCATCAACACCGCAACGGCACAAACGGGATTTCGCGTGCTCAATACTTTTCATATTGCCAGTCCGGGCGGTTGGGATTATATTGAAGTAGGACCGATGAATGATTGGCTCTATGTGAGCCATAGCACGCAAGTAAATGTGTTGAATAAGAAGACCGGCGATTCTGTAGCGGTTATTGAAAACACCACGGGTGTTCATGGCATCGCTTTTGATGTGGCAGATGGCAAGGGATTCACCAGCAATGGCCGGCTGAACAACGTTACCGTGTTTGACTTGAAGACGAATAAAGTGCTGGGGCAGATACCTACGGGCGCAAATCCCGACGCCATATCTTATGAACCTTATTCAAAAAGAATAATAACCTGCAATGGCCGCGGCAAGAACTTAAGCATCATTGATCCGGTGCAGGAAAAACTGCTCGATAGTGTTGACCTCGGTGGCAAACCAGAAACTGCAGTTAGCGACGGGAACGGTAAGTTATATGTGAACATCGAAGATAAAAATGAGATCGTTGAAGTGGATACAAAGACCTTTAAAGTACTCAACCACTGGAGCATTGCGCCCGCCGAGGGCCCAACAGGGTTGGCATTTGACAAGCTGACGAAAAGACTATTTGCCGGTTGTGATAAAATGCTGGTTGTGCTGGATGCCATATCTGGCAAGATCATTGACAAGTTGACGATCGGTGATGGTTGCGATGGTGTGGCTTTTGACCCTTCAACAAAAAATATCTTCACTTCCAATGGCGAGGGAACGATAACGGTTATTCATGAAGATGATGCAAATAAGTTCACCGTTGTTGAGACTATTCCAACCAAAAGAAGCGCAAGAACGATCACACTAGATAAGGCAACGCATAAATTATATCTACCCACGGCAGAGTTTGAGCCGCAGGACCCGAATGTAAGGGGCAGGCCGAGGATGAAGCCAGGAACATTCCAAGTACTCGAAGTGGGGCAATAATGCGTGGCTTTACCGCTGTATTGAATCAATCGAATGAAAAGGTTAACGGCTATATTATTTTGCTTGGCGCTTACCACTACTTGCTTCGCACAGAAGAATCAACTGGATTATTATATCAACCAGGCTATCGCCTCGAGTCCCTTATTAAAAGATTATCAGAACCAGGCCAACGCAGCCGCGTACGACAGCTTGCTGATCTTACTCGGGTATAAACCACAATTTACCGCCAGCGCACTTGGAAATTATGCTCCCATCATCAAAGGTTGGGGTTACGACGAGGCCATAACAAACGGCCAGAATGTGAATGCGCTTTTTGGCGTAAGTCAACAAATACCCAATAAAAAAACACTTCATTCGCAGTTTGAAACATTGCAAATACAAAACCAGGCACTCGCCAATACATCCAGGATCACAGAGCAGGACCTTAGAAAAAATATCATCAGTCAATATATCACCGCGTGGTCGGGATTACAAACATTGCGTTTTAACAATGAGATAAAAGATCTGTTGACAAAGGAAGAGATAATTCTAAAAAAACTTACTCAGGCAAATGTGTATCGGCAGGTCGACTACCTTTCTTTCCTGGTAACATTGCAACAACAGGAATTACAGTTGAAGCAACAAGCCATACAATATCGTTTTGATGTAGCGGGCCTTAATTATCTAAGTGGGATAAAGGATACGGCAGCTGTTGAATTACTCGATCCGCTGATCTCCCTATCAAGCTTACCGGAAATAAACAACTCAATATTTTACAAGCAATATATTCTCGACAGCCTAAAGTTGGTCAATAGCAGGGCCTTGGTAGAGATCAACTACCGGCCCAAGATCACGGTTGCCGCTGATGCAGGCTTTAATTCAACCCTTACAATAACCCCTTATAAAAATATCGGGACAAGCGTAAGTGTAACCGCAACTGTCCCTTTGTACCGATCAAAACAAAAACAGATAGAGTATAATAAAATAAGGCTTTCGGAAAAGACATTATCGGGTAACAAAGAATTTTTTGTCCGGCAACGTGATCAGCAATTAGCGCAATTGTACCAGCAACTAAATTCAACGGAAGCGCTCATTCAAGATATCAATAAACAATTGAAGTACACCCAAAGCCTGGTAGATGTAAATGAAAAATTGTTGAACGCGGGAGAAGTAAAGATCACTGACTTTATCCTGGCGCTCAATAATTATATCACCGCAAAGAATCTTATCGCACAAAATACGGTAGCCCGTTTGCAGATCATCAATCAGATCAATTACTGGAACCGGTAAATCTTTTGCAATGAAAAAACGATTCTATTACTGCCTGCTTTTCGCCGCCCTGCTTTCCTGTAAAGGAAAGAAAGCGGAGCCTGAAGAAGCAGCTGCAGAACCCGAAACACCGGTAACCGTAACATCGATCATCAACGAACCGATGGAAGAATTCGTGGAGTTGAATGCAACTTCCACCTATTTGCAAAAATGGCCGGTTAAGTCGAACCTAAGCGGTTATTTACAGTCAGCGAATGTGCAATTGAACAGTCATGTTGGTTCAGGACAAACATTGTTTACCGTAAAAACAAAAGAAGCAAAAAGTATTGGTAATACTATTAATTCACTTGACCCCAGCTTTAAATTCAGCGGCACCAGCAGTGTCACGGCTCCTGCGGGTGGGTTTGTTTCGGAAGTAAATCGCCAGAGCGGTGATTATGTACAGGAAGGGGAGCAATTGGCCATGATCACAGATACAAGAAGCTTTGTGTTCCTGCTCGATCTTCCTTATGAACTGCGTCCTTACATGGCAGGAAAAACTTCCCTGCAAATGCAAATGCCCGACGGTGAAAAGATGCTCGGAGTTATTAGTGGCAATATGCCTTCGATGGATTCTGCCTCACAAACCCAAAGGATCATCTTAAGGGTGAAGTCATCTCATCCACTGCCCGAGAATCTCATTGCAAAAGTGAAGATCGTTAAATCATCAAATCCCAATGCGCCTACTCTGCCAAAATCTGCGATACTCACAGATGAAACACAAACAGAATTTTGGGTGATGAAAATATTGAACGATTCTACCGCAGCCAAAGTGCCTGTTAAAAAAGGCATAGAAACAAGCGATAAGGTTGAAATAGTTTCTCCCACTTTTGCAGGAAGTGACAAGATATTGATCTCTGGCAACTATGGATTGGCCGATACAGCAAGAGTGAAGATCGTGACCCCTGCAAAGGAATAATTTAGCTGATCAAAATTCATTTAGGAAAAAATTAAACAGCAGCATTGCAAAAATTCTTTCTCTCGCATAAGAACCCGCTTACAGTTTTACTGGCGCTCATCATCATGGGAGGATTTTTTGCGTACAGCAAAATGCAATCTTCGCTGTTCCCGGAGATCACCTTTCCTAAAATAAAGATCATCGCCGATGGAAGCCTGCAGCCGGTAAACAATATGATGGTGAATGTAACGAGGCCATTGGAATCCGCCATCAAACAAATACCCAGTCTAAAATCCATACGCAGCACAACAAGCCGTGGAAGTTGTGAGATCTCAGCATTCATTGATTGGGATGCCGATATTGATCTTAGCCAACAACGCATTGAGGCAAAGATCAGCGAGATCAGGAATACGCTCCCTGCCGATCTGAATATTACAGTAGAAAAAATGAATCCTTCGATCCTTCCGGTGATGGGCTACACTTTGGAAAGCCATAACAAATCACCGATCGAATTAAAACAGCTTGCTGAATATACCATCAAACCATTCTTAAGCCAGGTACCGGGGGTATCAGAAGTGCGCATCATCGGTGGCAAAACAAAAGAATATTGGTTGCAGATGAATCCCGGAAAGATGAGCACGCTGGGCATTACGCCAGATGCGATAACTACGGCGTTGAATGCAACTAATTTTGTTAAGAGTAATGGCTATTTAGCCGACTATCGCTATCTCTACCTCACGGTAACAGATGCCACGGTGCACAGCAAAGAAGAATTAGAAAATATCATCCTCAGCAATAATAACAAGAGGATCGTCCAATTAAAAGATATCGCCGATGTTTCCATTCGTGAAGCCGTTGAATACACCAAGATAAATGCGAACGGGCAAGAAGGGATATTGGTGGCTGTCATCAAGCAACCGAATTCAAACCTCGTAGCGCTTTCCAAAGGTATTGAAGATAAAATAAAGGAACTGCGCAACATACTTCCTAAAGGGGTCACGATCAAACCATATTATATCCAGGCTGATTTTGTGAATGAAGCCATTAAAAGTGTGACCGATAGTTTGTGGATCGGCTTGTTGCTCGCCATTATCGTTGCAATTATTTTTCTTCGATCGCTAAAAGCCAGCGCTACGCTGCTTATCATCATCCCGGTTACACTCGGACTTACATTGATCGTATTGTATGCTATAGGTGCAACATTCAATATCATGACGCTTGGCGCCATTGCTGCGGCGATAGGTTTGATCATCGATGATGCGATCGTGGTAGTGGAACAGATACATCGAACGCATGAAGAGCATCCCGAAGAAGATAATGCCACCGTTGTTCAAAAGGCGATCAAATATTTATTTCCTGCGATGGTTGGTTCTTCCATCAGCACCATCGTGATCTTTGTTCCATTTATTTTAATGAGTGGCGTAGCAGGCGCTTACTTTAAAGTAATGACCGACACGATGATCATTACTTTGATATGTTCCTTCTTTGTAACCTGGTTGGGATTGCCCGTGGTGTATTTGTTGTTGAGCAAGAAGAAAAAAGAAGGAGAAAAAGCGGCACAAAAAACACAGAAGGCTCATAATGTTAAAAAACAAAAATGGGTTTCCTTCTTTATTCTTAACCCGATCATCAGTTTTATCATCGTTGCTGTATTGGCTTTATCGGTCTGGTTTATTCTGCCGCGGCTGGAAACTGGCTTCTTACCGGATATCGATGAAGGAAGTATTGTGCTTGACTACGATTCCCCACCCGGAACCTCCCTGGAAGAAACCGATCGTATGTTAAGAGAAGTGGAAAAAATAATTTCCGCAACGCCCGAGGTACAGGCTTATAGCAGGAGAACGGGCACACAAATGGGATTCTTTATAACTGAACCAAGCAGGGGCGATTATCTTATCCAACTGAAAACAAAACGAAGTAAAACAACAGAAGAGGTCATCAACGACATTCGTGTAAAGGTAGAAGCCACACAACCTGCGCTTCGTATAGATTTCGGGCAGGTGATCGGAGATATGTTGGGCGACTTAATGAGTTCAGTTCAACCCATTGAGATAAAAGTGTTTGGGGACGACAAAGAAAAATTAAATGCGATCTCGAAACAGATCGCTGAGATCATTACCAATACCAAAGGAACGGCAGATGTATTTGATGGCATCGTCATCGCCGGTCCTTCGGTGACCATTGAGCCCGATCTTACCAAATTGGCTCAATTCGGGATAACGCCGACTAATCTACAATACCAATTGCAAACATCAATGGAAGGAAATGTAGTAGGTAATATCTATGAAAAAGAACAGGTGAACCAAATTCGGTTGTTGTACCCGGGAAGCCGAAAGATGAGCATAACAGACTTGAATCAACTCCAGATATTTCTACCAAATGGAAAATTAAAACCGCTTTCTGAGTTGGCTACCATAAAGGTCAATGCAGGCGATGCGGAAATAGAACGCCAGGATCTGCAAACAATGGGCGTAGTAACAGCCCGATTGGAGGGCCGCGATCTTGGCACAGTGATCAAGGACATCCAGGCGGCAGTTCAATCGAAGGTCACCTTCCCGCAAGGTTATCATATCGAATATGGCGGCGCCTACGCCGAACAACAACAATCATTCAAGGAGTTGTTGCTGATATTAATAACAGCGAGCCTGTTGGTATTCGGTGTTATTCTTTTTCTTTTTAAAGAATTCAAAGTGGCTTTGTTGATATTGCTCATCGCTGTTCTCGGAATTTCCGGAAGCTATCTTGCTTTATATTTTACCAACACACCGTTGAATGTGGGAAGCTATACAGGACTGATCATGATCGTGGGCATTATCGGCGAGAACGCCATCTTTACTTTTTTACAATTCAAAGAATCGTTGCACGAAAATTCAGTTGATGATTCTATTATTTATTCAATCTCTACCCGACTTCGGCCAAAATTAATGACGGCTCTTGGAGCCATCATCGCTCTTGCGCCACTTGCATTGGGTATCGGTACCGGGGCGCAACTGCATCAACCATTGGCGATCGCCGTTATCGGAGGCTTCGTCATAGCCTTGCCTCTTTTATTGATCGTGTTGCCAAGCATGCTGAGGTTGTTGTACAAAAATTATAAGCCTGCTAAATCGAATCACGCTAAGGAAGCGGTTCTTCCACCGGATTCTCCGCAACAAACTTCTCTTTAGCTATTGTAAATTCTTCAATCACCGAAGCAATCTCGGTGATGCCTTCATCTACTTTACTATGAATGTCGGGAAGACGGCTCTCCAGGATACTATTACCCAGGTTCATATTCTCCGCTTCCAGTTGGGAGATCTTTTTAAGCAGGGAGGTCTGGCTGTTCAAGATGTCGTCCAACTCACGGGACATTTTTTCCAAAAGTTGCGTTTTTTCTTTGTTGTCCATAATATCGATATTTAATTGTGGATGAATAAAAATATTTAAAGCAGGGTATTGTATTTTCTTTGTTCAAAAATGTTACCAATATTTCAATCAACACAAATAGACATTCTTAACGGACAATTTACAGGGCACTAACCAAGGTTTCTTTATAGGGTGAGGAACTATTTTCACACTCAAATACCTAATTAAAATGGCGTAAGTTTTGCTAAACAAGCTCAAAACCACCAATGACAACAAACCAACCTTTGCTAGAAGGGCCAATTATCAAATCCCTGCTACGACTGGCGATCCCTATTGTTATCGCCAATGTGTTGCAGGCAGCCTATAATCTTGTGGATGCTTTTTGGGTGGGAAGGTTGGGTGGCGATGCCGTTGCCGCGGTATCTGTAAGTACTCCCGCAACTTTTTTGACGATCGCGTTAGGTACCGGGCTGGCTATCGCAGGATCTATTCTCATTGCGCAATATTTTGGAGCTGGTAACAAAAAAATGGTCAATCATGTCGCAGCGCAAACATTATTAATGGTAGTGTTGGTTTCTTTGGTGCTTGGCGCAATAGGCTATGCATTGAGCCCGGTCTTTTTGAAGTTGCTAAAAGTGTCTCCGCAGGTTTATGATGGTGCATTAGGCTTCATGCGTTTTTCTTTTATAGGGCTTGTATTTAATTTTAGCTTCTTTGTTTTCCAGGCTATCATGCGTGGCGTCGGCAACGCAACGATCTCCGTATATATAGTTTTAGGCACAGTACTCCTCAACTTTGCACTGGATCCATTATTTATTTTCGGATGGGGACCATTCCCTGCAGCCGGCGTTAAGGGTGCCGCCATTGCAACAGTATTCACACAGAGCATCGCCGCGATAATTGGATTTGTAATATTATTCCGGGGCAAGCTTGGCATCCATTTGCGTCGAAATGATTTTCGACCCGACTGGAAATACGTAAAGCGGGCCTTCATCATCGGCTTCCCGGCGTCGATCGAACAGTCGATGCGAGCGCTGGGTTTAGTGATGATGACATTCCTCATTGCAAGCTTCGGTACTACTACAGTCGCTTCCTATGGAGCAGGATCAAATTTATTACAGTTCATTATGATACCGGCAATGGGGCTGTCCATGTCAATATCTACTCTCGTTGGACAAAATATTGGAGCAGGAAATATCAGCAGAGCCGCACAGATCGGGAAACTTGGCTCAACCTTAGGTTTCATTGTGCTGACCTTTCTCGGGATAGTATGCTATTTATTTGCAGCTCAACTTGTAGCATTCTTTGTACCGGAAGACAATGCTGTAATTCACGGGGGAGCGATCTTTTTAAGGATCATGTGTTTATCCTGGGGTTTTATTGGGCTCCAACTATGTCTTACCGGTGTAATAAGAGCCGCGGGAAATATGATCACAACAATGGTGCTTACACTCGTATCGCAATGGGTGTTGCAATTTCCTTTAGCTTATGTGCTTTCCCGCCACACTTCACTTGGAGAGCGGGGGCTTTGGTTTGCGTTCCCAATTTCTTATGTAACCATTGCATTAATAACTATGGCAGTATATGCACGCGGCGATTGGAAAAAGAAACGGTTGACAAATGAAGATGAAAAACTTACCGATGAAGTGTCGAAAGAAATATTGTTAGACGAAGGAGTTCAGAAATAATGCAATTCCCTTGCTTAGGCGTGCCTTCCCGTCGGCAGTTCCTTGTTTTTTTCGCGGATGATCTCCGCTGCAATGCTTACCGCAATTTCCGGCGCGGTTCTGCTGAAGATATTTATACCGATGGGTGCAAAAACAGATTTTAGTTTCTGTATATCAATTCCTTCTTCCTCCAATTCTTTAAAAAGTGTTTCTATTTTTTTATCACTGCCGATCAATCCGAGGTATGCAAATTTTTTATCCAGCAATTGTTTCAAGGCCACTTTATCTGTTCTGTAACCAAACGTAATGATCGCAACATGATCTACTGCCGATGCCTGCATCTGATCATTCAACTTTTCATAACCAGCAACAATATGTTTTTCATGCGCAAAATTATTCTCCTCCATTGTATTCAATGCCGGGCGGTCGTCATAGACCTTAACATAAAAACCGAGGAATACCATCAACTCCGAAAGCGCCAAGCTCACGTGTCCGCCACCAACGATATGAACAACGGGTTGAAGATTTAATTTTTCGCGATACAACCAATCGGCTTCGGATCGAAATTGCAGGTCGTAATTTTTATCCTGCTTAGCTGCATCCATCAATGCAAAGCCTTGCGGAGATATCTGAATGATCTTTTCTTGTCCTTCTGTTATGGATTCGATAAGCGGCTTATCTAAAATGGAAAGCGGAATAAAAGCATTCAGCTGGCTACCGCTGCAGATCATACCGGATTGGTTGCTGGCTTGCTCTTTATCGTGATATTGGCGCATCAGCTCTATCTTCATCGCATCATCAACAAGCATTTGCCTGGCCTTCTCCACCAGCTTGTGTTCCATTATGCCGCCGCCGATCGTGCCATTAAAAGTTCCATCCGCAGCAACTGCCATTTTAAATCCTTGCCGGCCAGGCGAACTTCCTTCACTCTCCAGCACATACAACAACATTAGCCGAATTGAAGCATTGAGTTTATCCTGTATGAATTTCCAAACTTGCATGGACTATTTCTTCCTGTTTTCCAGGATCTTTTTAAATGAACGTCCGCGTATTTCATCAAGCGTCAATCCTGTTACCAACACTTCTTCTTCTGTGATCGCGCCGCTATTGAGTGCACGCAAAAAATAATTTAATAAACCCTGACCCGTTGCCGCATCATCAAATACATCGCCGATCAGGGTTGCCCTGGCGGCTTTGTCTACAAATGTTTTCAAACGTTCCACTGCGTCATCATAGCTTTCGAGGAAGAACGCAAACACAGCCGCATAACGCATCGGAAATTGAGCCGGGTTAAGATCCCATCCCTGGTAAAATCCATTCCATAGAGAATGGCGGATATGATCATATCCTTTTTTCCATGCATGGTGAACAGTATGCCGGTTCTCCTCCAATTGCTGAGCAGTTAAGTTGTCCCCGCGGTGCGGACCAATGGGCATCGTATTCGTTGCACCATCGCTTAGCCAAATGCCGGTATGCGCCAGCGCCACTTTTGTCATATGATGCGCAAAATCGCAAACGGGGTGATCCATTTCCTGGTATTTGGCAGTAATGCTGCAAGATGCAGTATAATCATAAGTGCCGAAATGCATGGCAATACATCTTCCATCAGCCGCTTTTATAAACCGATATAAAGGATTGGTGCCATTGATATCCATGATAGATTGCGTGGTCTCCACCATCATCTCCATCTTCAACATCCCCTTTTCCATTTTCAATTCTTCTTCCAATATGTCGAAAAATCCAGCAAGGGTTGCCGGTTGCTCCGGTATCGTAACTTTGGGTAGCATTACGATAAAATTGTCAGGCAATTTACCACCGGTTTCTTTGACCAATGTGCTAACAAAAATATCCAGGGTTCGCAAACCTCTTTCCTTCATTTCTTCGGTGAATGGCTTAATGCGAATGCCGATGAATGGCGGCAACGTTTTTTCCTTCATTCCCTTTGCAACTTCCAGCGCTGCAGTTCTTGCCGTTTCATCTTCTTCTTCATTGCTTCGATTGCCATAACCATCCTCAAAGTCGATCCGAAAATCTTCGATGGCTTCTGACCTCAGTTTTGCAATTACTTTGTCGTACACCTTGCTGCTGAATCCCGAACTGATATCTATGTCAAATACTTTACCGAACACTTCATGATCTGGCGCATAGGTTTCAAATATCTCCAGGGCTCTGGCTCCCAATGATTTTGCAGCATCGTGTTTAAATAAGTTGGCGCCGCCATAGAGCGTATGCACGGGTTGACGCTCGCTCCTGTCTCCAGGATAGATCAACTGAAAAGCAGTGTTCGCTTTTTTTAGGCTGTTAAATAATTCTTCGCGTTTGTTAGTTGGAATAGATAGACTCATTGTTTGTGTTTTGTCCCCGTCTCCGCCGATTGGCGGATGTGGCGAGATTGTGTTTTATTGTTTATTTTGAACCGAGCTGTAAATCTTTGTGCATCTTCAGTGGCGTCGCACTCTTGTACGATATATCAATATTCAGCTTTTATCGAAGCGGATATTAACTACCCCTATAAGTGGAATATCCAAAAGGATTGATCAGCAGCGGCACATGATAATGTGTATCATCTGTAACTATAAATTGTATCTCCACCTCAGGATAAAAACCTTTAACATTATTAGCTGTAAAATAATTTCCCGTTTCAAATACAAGCTTATAATTACCGGGCGCCAATTTTTTTTCCGGCGGCAGCAAGTCTGCAACCCTTCCATCGACATTGGTAACGCCTTGAGCAATAGCCTGCCAGCCATCAGCATTTCCCTGCATCAGCCTAATGGTGATATCTCTTCCCGGCTTTCCGATCGACGTATCTAAAACATGTGTGGTTAACTGGCTCATTTGTAAAAATTGAAAATTTGCGTTGTCCAAAAGTTTCTTAAATCGTATCAAAGTGATCTTGTGTTGCTCCCCCATCGCGATATTCATTTCTTCATCAAGACTGTTACCCGATCGGTCATTCAGAAGGCGCAACATCTCTTCAGCTGATTTGCCCGTGGCGCAAACAATAAAAATAAATCCGAATTTCTTTTCGTAATCATTGTTGGCGGTAAGCAAGGCATCAATTATTGCATCGGATGCCGTTGCAACAGCAGACTGTTCTTTCCCTGCAAATTTCTTTTCTAAACTATTCTTATCGCCGATCTTCGGATGATGCGTGAATGATTCCATCCAGTCGGTATTGCTGCATTCATCATACCATATTGATGTCGCCTTTTCAACCAATGCCTCTTCTGACGAAAAAGGAAAATCTTTCATCAACGAGCTAACCCATCTATCCGAACCGCAACAAGAAAATAATTCCTTCGTCGCCGTTTCTTTATCTAGTTTATTAAAATCCTCAAGTGTCATAACTATTAAACCTTTAAACGTTAAACCCTTAAACCTACTTCAAATTCGCTCCCTGCTCTATCCAACACCTTATCAGGTCTCTCTCCTCCTGTGTAATATTCGTCTTATTATTTTGAGGCATCGTTTTGGTGATCACCACACGCTGCATGATCAGCTCTTTCTTCTGTACGATCTGCTCAGGCGTATCGTACATCACACCGTTCGGCGCCACTTTATTCACGTCATCTGTTGGTTTTGACGAATGACAAACCACGCAACGATTTTGTATAATGGCATTTATTTCTGTAAAAGAAACATTCGATTTACAGGCGTTCGGATCTCTTGGGGGTGCTGAAATAAAACATGCTGCCAGTAAAATTATCACGGACACAGGCATTACCCAAACACTCTGTCTACCTTTTTCCCTCAGGTTAAGATAGTGCTTTACACCCGCTGCGCCCAATGAAATAATGGCGAGTATCAACCAAGGGTACTTATATCCGAATGTTGATGGAAAGTGATTGCTCACCATCACGAATAATACCGGTAAAGTAAAATAATTGTTGTGCAATGAGCGTGCGAGTGCATTCTTACCCAGTTGTGGATTCAGCGGCTGTCCGAGTTTTGCTGCTTTCACCATCGCCTTTTGAGAAGGAATGATCACAAAGAAAACATTCGCTACCATGATGCTGCCGATCATCGCTCCGAAATGAATATATGCCGCACGGCTGTTAAATACATGTGCGTAGAAATAAGCGAACCCTACAAGCAAAGCCAAACCTACAATGGCAAATGCTGTCTTGCTTTTGGGCAACAGCGTTTTGCAAAGTATATCGTACAATACCCATGCAACAGCAAAGGAGCCGATGCCGATAGCTACCCCGGTAACCGGCTTTATATCCAAAACATTCTTGTCGATCAGAAACGCAGAGGCATTAAAATAATAAACAACAAACAATAAGCAGAAACCAGATAGCCAGGTGAAATAAGCTTCATATTTGAACCAGTGCAGGTGCTTGGGGATCGTTTTGGGTGCAACTTTATATTTCTCCAGGTAATAAAACCCACCGCCATGCACGGCCCAAAGATTCCCCGCCAGTTCATCACGCACATCTTCGGTACGATTCAATGCGTTCTCTAAAAAAACAAAATAGAATGATGCTCCGATCCAGGCGATCCCGAATGTAACGTGCATTACTCTTATCACAATATTCAACCACTCCATCAGGTGCGCCTCCCATGGAGTGCCCTTGGCCCCGAGCCAGGTGGTGATGATCGCAACAACGATCACCAGGATAATGCTTACGTAAATATAGTTTTGTGCATTACTTATTTTTTCACAGGTTCGCTCGTCATTGGTTGAGCTGTATTTTTTTATTAACGCGGGCAGGCGGTAAGACATCATCACCAACATCAACAAAATGCCGCCGATCAAAATATATAGGAAGGTGTAAAACATTAAAAGGGAAAGTTCTTTATTTAGCAATCGTTCCAAACAATCTCAACCTGCTTACCCCGCCATCAGGGAAAATATTCAGCCGCACATGAGTAATAGCTTCATGCTTCTCTATCTCTTTCACAAATTCATGTTCATTATCTGCGCTCAATTTTTGCGCAGGGAGGATCATTTGCCAGGAAACGTTTTCGTTGATAACATCGCTATCATTCGCAGCAACGCATCCTTCAATAGAACAACTATCGGGATAATTGCCCTTGAAATGACAAGTATCCACGACGATACGCTCAATAGTTCCGGCATGTGCCAGTTTTAAAATAACCCAATCCCTATTGCCGGGAGTACGGTTGCGCTTGGTTTCCCAGCCATCGCCCATATTCACACCGCGGCCGGGCATGATAAGATTGCCCATTGCACTAAAGAACATATCGTTGCAGGCAATTGCTTTTCCTCCATTGATCGCTGCGGCCAGATCAATAATATCATTTTCGCCAACAGCATCCCAATTCTTAAACACTTCGCCATATACTCTCAACCTCGCAACACCTCCATCAGGATAAATATGCAGCCGGATATGCGTGAACAATTCATTGCTATTGCATTCATAAAAGTTTTGGCTACCGGCATCAAGTGGTGATTTTGGCAATATTTCTTTCCATTCAATGTCATCCCACCCGATAGCTATCGGGTCTTTTACCAGATCCGCATCATTTATATAAACTGCTTCAATGGATGCATGCGGCGGATGGTTGCCAAGAAAAAAATTAGTATCGATATCAAATCCCGTTATCCTTCCCGGTGTTGCCAGCTGAACTACAGCCCAATCATGTCCCGGCACACGCTTACGACGGCTTTCCCATCCGTCCATCCATTTTCCTCGGTCGGTATACTTATCGGTGATGAAAATTCCGCGGGTGGGTTTGAGAAGATTTTCCTTTTCAGCAAAGAAGTCATCGGTTGCATATAATACTTTACCGCCCAATCGCTCTGCAGCAAGATCGGTGAGCTGGGCAAAGGCTGGAGCCTCTTTGATTATTTCTTTAACGGATGTTTGAGCCATTTTTATTTAACGGTATTTAGATATGTGGGCACAAATTGTGACCACATAGTTAGGTTTTTCGAATGATTGAACCGGCATTTTTATTGACGATGTTGTTGTCTTGCCAAACAGTAATCCCATTGACAATTGCTTGTTGAACAGTTCCAAAAAGCTCTTCTCCAATATAAGGACTTATTTTATGCCTGAACAGAATATCGTCAGCAATTATTTCCCTTTTTTCACCTGGATCCCAAACCAACAGATCAGCGTCGTAGCCTACCGCTATCTTACCTTTCCTTTCATCCAGCTTGATAAATTTCGCAGGATGCTCTGTAAGTAATGGAATGAATTTTTCCAATGCCATATTTTCTCTCAACGCAGTCCAGCTTGCAGGCAATAAAAACTGCAGCCCGGCAATACCTCCCCATGCTTTTTGCAAATTGCCCGTTTCAATTTCTTTGATCGATGCTGGCGCAGGCGAATGGTCGGTGGTGATGAAGTCGAGCACGCCAGTTGCCAATGCGGCTTTCAGTTGTTCGTTATTTTCTTTTTCACGGATAGGCGGGGCGCATTTATAAATGCAACTTGCATCCGGAATAGCTTCAGCATTGAAATAAATATAATGCGCACAGGTTTCAGCAGTGAATGGCAGTCCTTCTTTTTTTGCGGCTTCGATCAACGGCAATGCTTCAGCAGAAGAAACATGCACAATATGAACCGGGCAATTGTAGTTCCTGCACAATTTTATCATTAGGGCGATCGCATCATCCTCCCAACACCTTGGCCTGCTCAATAAATATTCATGATAACTGGTTGGATATTTTGATAACTCAGTTTGACAAGGCTCATCAATTTCGCAATGCGCCAACAGCGGAATATTATATTTCGCGATAATGGGCATTGCTTCATCCAGGTCTTTTTCGGTAACGTTCGGGAATTCGTCGATGCCTGAATGGGTGAGAAAACACTTTATGCCCAATACCCCCGCCTTTATCAATCCTTCCAATTCATTTGCATTACCCGGAATTGATCCGCCGTAAAAACCAACATTAACGTTCAATTTGTTTTTAGTCGCGGCAAGCTTTTCATCAAATGCTTTTTTGCTTGTCGTGACGGGGCTGGAGTTCAAAGGCATATCCACGATCGTTGTAACACCACCCGCGGCAGCAGCCTGCGTTGCCGTGTCAAAGCCTTCCCAGTCAGTTCTTCCCGGTTCATTGATATGCACATGAACATCAATGACACCCGGCATTAAGATATTATCGCCTACATCTTCAGCATCGTTCATTTTAAATAAATGCACTTCAGTGATAGTAGCATTTTCAAAACACACGGTCGCCGGTTGAAGTTTACCATCTACCCAGCAGCGGTTGCTGTATATTTTTTTTGTTGAGTTCAAATTATATCATTGATGATTGTTTGTCTGAACCTCAGATTCTGCTGATTGACTGATTACCCTGAAAGACCATTTAATCAAGATCAGTATGATCAGTCAATCAGGTTAATCGTGGTTCAGACACTATGTATTTCTTTCTGATCAACCGCTGTCGGGGTGTGTCGACCGCCGACAGGGTTGTACAACCCCATCAAAACTTTCTCCGCAGTTATTGGTGCTTCATAAGGAATCTTTGCATCTGGATTGAATGCGAGCATTGCATTTCGAATTGCGAAATAAGCGCCAATGCCATACATCAACGGTGGTTCGCCAACAGCTTTTGATTTAAAGATCGCTAATGCACTTCCGTCGGTATTTAAAAAACTAACGTCGAGTTTCTTTGGCACCGAGTAGATATCAGGGATCTTGTATGTTGACAATGCATTGGACAATAATTTTCCTTTATCATTATATACTACTTCTTCCATTGTCATCCAGCCAATGCCTTGCACGATCCCTCCTTCGCATTGGCCAAGATCAACATCACGATTGATGCTGGTTCCAAAATCATGCACCACATGCACCGCATCAAATTCGTAAGTGCCGCGTAGGCAATCAACCGTTACAACCGTCAGCGCAGTACCGTAAACATGATAGGCGAAAGGATGGCCTTTCTCTTTGACCTTGTCGAAATGGATAAGTGGCGTAGCATAATGCCCCTTGGCGCTAAGATTGATCCGGTTGATGAAGAGTAGTTTGACAAGTTCGTCCCATTTCAATTCTGTCGCGGCATCATTTAAGCGTACCACATTATCCTCCAGTGAGATCCTATCTTCATTTTTTGTGTTCAGATGCGTTCTGATAAATGCGTGCAAGCGTTCATTGATCTGATCGCAGGCGTTGATAACCGCTTTACCATTAAGATCTGCTGTAGAACTCGCAGCTGATGGAGATGTATTGGCAACTCTTGTGGTATTGGTGCTCTCTAATTTTATTCTATCATGACTGATGCCCAGGCATCTTGCAGCGACCTGCAGCATTTTTGAATTCACGCCCTGTCCCATTTCCACTGCGCCGGTACTCACACCCACACTGCCGTCATAATATACATGCACTAATGCCCTGGCCTGGTTCATCATCGTGTTGGTGAACGAGATACCAAAACAAACCGGCATCATAGAAAATCCTTTTTTATAAAATTGATTTTGCTGATTAAAAGTATCAACCTCCTTTTTCACGGTGTCCAGCCCGTATTGCTTAACTGTTTCATCCCAGCAATGCTTGGCTTCACATTCCGCAACGATCTGCCCGTATGGAAATTCGTCGCCGTCATCCATCATGTTCTTTCTTTGGATCAAAGTGGTTTCAACACCAAGATTCTTTGCTGCATTATCTATTGCTGCTTCGATAACAAACATGCCCTGTGGTCCACCAAATCCGCGAAAGGCGGTATTTGGAGATGTATTGGTTTTGCAGGAATGTGCAGTAACATTTACGTGAGGGATATTATAACTATTTGTGGCATGAAATAAGGTCCTTTCGAGAATGGCGGGTGAAAGATCGGCAGCCGCACCGCCATCTTGATAATAAACCGCTTGATAGGCGAGGATATTATAGTTTTCATCCAAACCAATTTTATAATCGCTGCTATAAGGGTTGCGTCCTCCTGTGATGCGCATATCTTCCATCCGGTGAGGAACACATTTTGCCGGACGCTTTAATATCCATGCAACCATTGCGGCCAGTGCTCCCCATAAAGAAGCCTGATCTTCTTTACCGCCGAAACCACCACCAATGCGAGCTACATCAACTTCTACTCTATGCATCCCCAATCCTAATACCCGGGCAACAGTTCGTTGCACTGCGGTAGGGCCTTGGGTGGAGGAAAATATTTTCACACTATTGTGCTCTGTTGGATATGCATAGGCGCCTTGTGTTTCAAGATACAAATGTTCTTGTCCGCCCGATTTTGTTTGACCCTCAAATATGTATTTGCATTTTTCAAAAGCAGCAGCGGCATCTCCTTTCACAAATTTTCTCGAATCACTTAATAGTTTGCCTTGTCGAAAGGCCTCTCTGGGGTCCGTTATCACTGGAAGCGATTCAATTTCTATTTTGATAAGATGAAGCGCTTCCTCAGCAGCGTCTTCATTTTCGGCAACGACCAATAAAATGGGTTGTCCCTGGTAATGCACTTCAGTATCTGCCAGCAACGGTTCGTCTGCAATGATCCCACCGATCTGGTTTTCCCCAGGGACATCTTTGTATGAAAATATTTTTACGATGCCGGGCATTTGCTCAGCGTGTGAAAAGTCGATGCTCTTTATTATTCCATGTGCATTGGGTGAGTCAAAAACCTTCACGAACAGAGCTCCTTCCATCATGGGTATATCATCCACGTAGATAGAACGGCCCGTTACATGATTGGCAGCATCGATATTTCCAGAATTATTTTTCATGCCCTGTTCGCCCTGCACCCATCCCCTGAAGGGGAGTAAGTAGGTTTTATTATGATTGTAAAATATTTTTTATAGTCGTACTTAAACTCTTATCAAATGTCAGCATGTGCGCCAAAAACAATTGCCGCAACAACAAGCGCTTGTATGTTTCTGTTCCCCTTGCGTCGCTGATGGGCGCTATCTCCCCATTTATTATTTCAATCGCCTGCTCAATATTTTCCGCGTTGATGAATTTTCCTTTTAAAAATGCAACCGTGTTAGTAAGATATTTTGGAAAGGGCGCCACACCTCCAGCCGACAAATGCATGTCAGCGATCGTACCATCATCATTTAATTTTATTTGACAGGCCGAATTCACACTTGCGATGTCTAAATGCGTACGCTTGCTCACTTTTTCAAAATTGAACAAACTATTTTGTGGCGGCTCAAAGATGATCTTTTCAATGATCTCATCGGGCGCCTTGTCCGTTTGCTTATAGGCTTTGTAAAAATCGCGGAGCTTGATGTTCCTGGTATTTCCACTCCGGTTCAATTGCAAACTGCTATCCAGCGCCAGGAAGAAGATGCTCATATCCCCGATCGGTGAGGCATTAACGAGGTTTCCGGCTATTGTGGCCATATTGCGGATGGGAGTCGAAGATACAAGTTTGATATATTTCGCCAGGTCCGGAAAGAATCCCTGTATTATTTTGGATTCAGCAAATTCGGTAACCGTAACAGAGGCCCCGATATGACATTCTCCGTTTTCAAAACTTATTCCTTTTAGAAATGATGCGTCGAACAAATGCTGTACTGTGGATTTCTTCACTGCCAGCGACTTCTGTACCAGCAGGTCGGTGCCCCCACCAACCATCATCTTTTCTGTGACGCCATCGGTTCCAATTTGTGTTCCGGTAAGATTCTGTTTTAATTGTTGCAATCTTTCTTTGATCTGCGAAAAATATTCCGGAACAAAATTATTCGCCACCAACCAGTCAATGGTTTCCTGGCCGGGTTTATCTTCCATTTTTTTTGAAAGTATTGCAGCGGCTCTTTCAATTGACTTATATCCGGTGCATCGGCAGATATTTCCATCAATAGCAGCGATCGCATCTTCGTATTGCTTTGTATTTTCGTTCAACACATACCCGGTGAGTGACATCACAAATCCAATTGTACAAAACCCGCACTGCGTGCCGTTCGTATCTACCATCGCTTGCTGCACGGGCGATAGTTCCTGCATATTCACACCTTCTACCGAAACAATATGTTTCCCATTTGCATTGCCCAGGGGCATCAGGCAACTGGTCATTGAACGATAAACCAATTCTCCGTTCTCAAGATCACCAACCAGGATCGTACATGCACCGCAATCGCCTTCGCGGCATCCGATCTTCGTTCCTTTCATCATCTTGTGATAGCGCACATGATCCAGCACGGTACTACCCGTACGATGGTCCGTTTCTACAAGCTGGTTATTTAATATGAACCTTATCATCAATATTCTTTCTTTATGGAGCTTTCACTCCATTTTTTAAAAGCCTCGAGCGCCTCTTCTCTCATGATCTGTTGAGTGAATAATTTTCTTTCGGCAATGGGTTTTGCTATCTCTTCATAAATGAACTGATCGTCGAATTGTATTTTGGCGGCGTCTTCTTTTGAATTGGCATAATACAATTTCGAAGGCCTGGCCCAATAAATTGCACCGAGGCACATGGGGCAAGGTTCGCAACTTGTATATATCTCGCATCCGTCGAGTTGAAAAGTATTCAATGCCTTACATGCCCTTCTTATAGCAACAACTTCCGCGTGGGCAGTAGGGTCGTTGCTGGTGGTTACTTCATTGGCGCCATGAGCGATGATCACCCCGTCTTTGACCACTACGGCGCCAAAGGGCCCGCCCTTGCCTTCTTCAACGTTGGCCACCGATAAACGAATGGCTTCCAGCATATATGATGAATTTTCGGCGTTCATACTTTTATATTTATTGTCGTATGTGAGAATAGCAACGATAAAAATAACAAATTGGCTGTTAGCAGACAAATAGATCGCCCCTTAAATAACCGGCCGGGCTTCTTAGAACGATTCGATCAAAACACAGTACTTATCTTTGTTGAAGCAGGTTTACCATGAACATTGATCAAACAAACTTATCGGCTGAACAACGGGTGGTTGCCATCCAACGGCTCACGGCGCTTTGGGCATTCAGCGAGTCGGGGCTTGGCGGCATCATGCATGCTTTGCGGATACCATTTACGGGATTGATAGTTGGAGGCATGTCGGTGATCATGATCAGCTTCATTGCGCAACTATGTGAACATCGATACCGGGAAATATTAAAAAGTGCTTTGATCGTGCTCATCATTAAAGCCATGGTGAGCCCTTACACACCTTTCCCGGCATACGTGGCGGTATCTTTCCAGGCCTTGAGTGGATTTGTTTTATTCAGCCTTCTGCGTATCAACTTTGGCAGCATTTTATTATTAAGCATTATCGCAATGTTAGAATCAGCCATACAGCAATTGCTGATACTCACTTTATTCTTCGGACAATCCATTTGGAAAGCCATGGATGCTTTTGTGATATTTGTTTCAAAACAATTTGGCGCTATTGCAAACAACGGCAGCCAATGGATGATCGGGATATACCTGCTGATCTATATTGTGGGTGGGATCGCCGTTGCATGGATGGGATGGAAAACATTGGCTGATTTCTCTTCCGGAAAATTTAGTGAGCTCAGCACCAATGAAGTGTTAATAGGCAACGTTCCTCCAACAACTATTCGCAATAAAAAAAACAATACCCGAAAGCTTTGGGTGATCTTGTCTCTTCTTGTTGTATTCTCTGTCATCTTATTTTTTGTTGCCGCAAATACGAAACAAGGTTGGGTCGATGTATTAAAAACTGTTAGCTGGACTTTGGCGGCCGTTATGCTTTGGTACATGATCATTAATCCACTTTTCACCAGGCTCATCAAAAGATTGCTGCAAAAAAAAGAAAGTCGATATAGCGAAGAAATTTCCAGGACATTATCTTTCTTACCCGTACTGCGGCAACTGACAGCATTGGCCTGGCGAAAAAGCAGGCTGAGCAAAGGCGGCAGCCGTTGGTATATTTTTCTTTCTGAACTGATCCACTCGTCGCTGACCTATAATGAAGACTCGGGCAAAGCCGCCACGGTGGCTCCCTTCAAAAAAACCGCATGAGCATTATTATTTTTTCCAAAGCTATTCATAGTGGCAAGACCACGGAGCTGATGCGATACTTCGGCTCCGCTCAGCATGTAGGAGGTATATTGATGCCCGATGTTGATGGCAGCAGAAAATTATACAACATTGAAACAAAAGAATATTTTGATGTGGAGTGTAAAGACCCTTCGGTTAGTACCCGATCATTGGTAACCATCGGTCGATTTTATTTTTATGAAGATGCCTTCGAAAAAGCCAATGCAATAATAGAACAGGCGGCACCAACCAACGATCTGTTGATCATTGATGAAGTGGGAAGGCTTGAAATGGAAGGCAAAGGATTTTACCAAAGCGTAAAAAACATACTTCAGCAGGATGAATATGCAAACGGTCCTAAGCTTTTATTGCTTGTTGTAAGAGACAGCCTCTACAAGCATGTTTTGGCTTTTTTTGAAATAGCGAACCATCGACTCATCAATAAGCTGAGCGATATCTGATCGTTACTCATGCACTACCAAGATAGGCATTTTGCTATGGTAAGTAAGTTTCTTCGTACGATTGCTTTTGAAGAACTTGGTAATAAATGATTGATCTTTCTGGATCACGATGATCATATCGATATTTCTTGTCTCGGCAAATAAGTTCAATGCCTCATCAACATCATAGAGTCGCATGAAATAGAATTCGGGATTGTAGTCTGCAAATAATTTCTTCAGATCCTGTTTTTCCTTTTCATATTCTTCAGTTAGTGATATGAAATGTTCTTCGTCAACATTCACGACATGCAACTGCGGATGAAAAGCGTCCAGGAAAGCCTTGATGGGGACAGACGGTGTGGTGTTAAAGGCCTTTTTGAAATCAGATGTTAGCATCACATTTTTTATTGGAACAAATGGCGCGTCTTCCGGAACTATCAAAACAGGGCAGGCCTTTGTTTCGGCCATTTTTAATGTATTGCTTCCAAAAAACACCTGTGCCAGGGCTGATTTACCGGTAATTCCCATGATCACCAAGTCGGCCGAACGATGACGGGCCGCCTTTTCCAGTCCTGCCACAAAATCATCTTCATGATGTGCCAACACTTCCATCTTCACAATATTCTCTTTCGCCAGCTCCGCCTTCAGGTTTTCAAGATCTGCCTGCGTCTTTTCCGCTTCGCTGGCCTTGGAATAGCTGTGATACAGTACCAGCGTAACGCCGTAGTGGCCGGTAAGTAATTGGGCTGCGTATTTTGCGGCGTGCAATGATGTAGGAGAAAAGTCAACGGGAACAATAACAGTATTCATAATTAATGTCTTTTTTAGCTAAAGTGTCTTATTAAACAACTGCGACAAATTTATACCATTTTCCCTTAACTGGGCGAAAGAAAAAGTGGTTCAACGCTGCCAATTTTATGTTTCCGGCGCTTGTACTCCTATTAGGCATCGTTGTGTCACTTACTTGTACGGCATAGCCTTGCTGAGCTCCCCCAATTCGTAGCAGCTCACTATCTTTGCCGCCGATGGCTCAAAAAAAATTACAGCGATTCAATGACATAAAAACCTTTTCCAATGTGCTGGAATACCCTACGGATATGCCGGGCAAGTGGAGGGGATTCTTTAAGAACGAAAATCCGATCGTACTCGAATTGGCTTGCGGCCGGGGAGAATACACCGTAGGGCTTGCTGCCCTTTTTCCTCAACAAAATTTTATCGGCGTAGATGTCAAAGGCAACAGGATGTATATCGGCGCAAAGAAAACGCTTTTGGAAAATACCCGCAATGCCGCATTTCTTCGAACCCAAATAGAAAAGCTTGCCGAATATTTTTCGCCGGGCGAAGTTGATGAAATATGGATCACCTTCCCCGACCCACAATTGCGCACATCAAGGGCAAAAAAAAGGTTGACGCATCCACGCTTTTTAAGATTGTATCATCAAATATTAAAACCCGGCGGACTCGTTCATCTTAAAACCGACTCCCCGGCATTGTATACGTTCACGAAGAAAGTGATCAGTATGTATGGCTTAACCCTTATCGAAGGCTGCAATGATGTATATGGCCAGTCAACAGTAAAGGATGAACTCAAGATAAAGACCCATTACGAAAGCCTGGATATCGCTCAAAGTAAAAAGATCTTTTATCTTAAGTTTACATTGCCATCAGAAATAAAAATGATGGATGATGAATTGCAGGAAATGATCAAACATGAAGAACAAGTTAGTTGAAGGCGAAGATTTTTATTACAATGAACAAGGCTATATTGTTCTAACTGCTAAATATCATTTGGAGCGGGGGCACTGTTGTGGTAATGGCTGCTTGCATTGCCCTTACGATCATGTGAATGTTCCAATAGAAAGACGCTCTCCAGGCGGTTCAAAGGGGGGATTTAATCAACCCACTAATTAATCGTATCTTTTGTGACATGAAAAAGAAATTACCGGTTTCACAGGCTAAAGCAAAAAAGATCGCTAAGGAAACACCTAAGAGTACGGTCGCAGCGTACAGTTTTTTCCAGGATGTGTATGATGTGGCAAGGCAGGTGCCGAAGGGCAGGGTTACCTCCTATGGAGCCATTGCGGCTTACCTGGGTTCCAAGCTTTCGGCCCGAATGGTAGGCTGGGCGATGAATGCAGCAGGTTCGGCCAAACCAAAAGTACCTGCTCAACGTGTGGTGAACCGAAACGGAATACTCACCGGCAAACATCATTTTGCCACAAACACTTTAATGGAAGAATTGTTGAAGAAGGATGGCGTAACAGTGAAAGATGATACCGTTGTTGATTTTGAAAAAAGATTTTGGGATCCTGCGAAAGAGCTTAATTTATGATCAGCAACAATTAACTAACATGGACAGTTCCGATATAAAAGGCAATGTTTCTTTCGTTAACCACGAAAAGAAGTATATCATCATAGAGTATGAGCAAAACGGGAAAAAGAAAACCGTCAATGCAAATACCGGTGGCGATAAACAATCAAAGACCAGAAGCCATCACTTCCATATTGGTGACACGGTGAGCTTTGATCTTAAAATGTCCGACCGCGGCGATCGGATGCAGGTAAGCAATCTGCGCTTTCTTTATAATACCGCCTTAGATACATTGGTGAATAAGTCACGCACGGAAAATAATTTTATCGGCTATTTAAAGGTCGTGGATGACAAATATTTTGTGAAAGAAATTGACAGTTATCTTTTCTTTCCCCTACCATCATCGCCCTGGCAAATAAAACCTACTGAAAAAGAATTGAATGAAGCTGTGACCTTTTCCCTGGAGAATACCGATAAGAAAGACAAAATAACTGCCAAACTATACAACAACAATTATATCCCCGAATTCTATACTGCCGTAAAAATGCATAAGGCAAAAACACCCGTTGATGCTGAAGTGTACAAGATCGGTCCACATGGAATTTACCTGAATGTGATCGGTGATAAAATACAATCAAAGCTTGCATTACCTGAATATGCAGACCTAAAACTGAAAGTTGGAGACAAGATAAAAGTGTTGATCAGTTATTTAAGTCCGCAGAGAATCATCGTTGAGCCAGTTTAGTACCGGCATCAATTGTAGTAAGGACTGATCCAGCAATAGATCAACACACCACTGATCGCAACATAAAACCAAATGGGCCAGGTGATCCGCACCAATTTTTTATGCTTCTCATAGTCCCCGGTAAGCGCCCTGTAAGCGGTGAATAAAATAAAGGGAAGTATGATCGCGGCCAAAGGAATATGTGTGCCGAGAATGATATAATATGCGATACGCAAAGCTCCAACGTGGAGTTTTTCATCCTCACTCAATATACCATCGTGGTTGATATCGCCAAACTTGGTTTCGCCGGCAAGGAGGTGGTGGGCAATATAGGAGACAAGAAATAAGATCGATAACACGATCGCAGTAAGCATTATCTTTTTGTGCAGCAGGAATTTTTTTTGTTTTACCGCAACAAGGCCCGCCACCAGCAATAATGTTACTATAGAATTGATAACAGCATTTGCCATAGCAAATACATGAACGTCGAACCCAAGTTGCACATTCAGTTTGTACCTGCTTAATAATGCGACCGCGGCAAATACAATGGCGGATACAGTAAAGATCAGTACTCTCGCTTTCTTTTCATTCTTTTGGAAAGAAGGCACTAATAATATTTCATTATCCATCTGTATTCTTTTTGCGACCGAAGATGATCGCCATGATAATTATTATTCCTATCGCTACAAATATGATCGGCAGGATGGGAATAAAATCCCTGAAAACAGAAGGCGCCTTCTTATCTTTCTCCAACATCAACAGTGGAATATCCCGGACTAATCTTGCCTGTTTGGCCGTATCAAAGCCATTATAAAATCCCCTTACAACTCTGCTGCTGTCCAGTAAATAAAAGTATTCGGTGTGAATGAATGCGCTGTCAACTTCAGTATCAACCAGTCCCGCTTTGAGTTCATGCAAGGCAAAATCGTAGATCTCTTTCTTATCCCCGGTGACGAACCACCAGGTATCATGGTTCGCACTGAACCTATCTGCAAACTTTCGTAATTGCGGAACAGAATCGTGTTCAGGGTCGACGCTGATGGAGATGAATTGTACGATACTGTCATTCTGCTTAAATGAATCCTGGAGCCTTTTCATTCGCATCGCAAGCCCGGGGCAGATCGAAGGACATCTTGAGAAGAAGAAATCAATGACCAGCACTTTTCCATGCAGGTCATCCAGTGAAACATGTTTGCCCAGTTGATTTACAAAATGAATATTCTTTACTTTATGCCAGATGGTATCGGTGGTTGTTTTGCCATTAGAAGAATCTACAACGATCCTATCAGGTTCAAAATATCTTGCCGGCATTTGCACTGCATCTTTACTGAAATACTTCACCAGTAAATAGCCGGTCAATGGCATCAGTATTGCCAGCATGAGGGCCAATATCGCTTTCTTGCTCATAGTTTTTTGCTGTGCAAATTTACGTCAATGAAATCCAAATAAGGCAATAAACAAAAACCACCCCGACAGAATCGGGATGGTTCAATAATTTTTTTATGTAAAATAGCGCCTACGGTTTTTTATCCTTCTCTACCGCTGCCGGTTGGTGTTGCTCGGTTTGAGCCGGGCGGCTACCTGCGTTGGTATTCTTTAAATTCAGCCAGCTATTACCATCCCACAAGAACGCGGCAATAAACCAGATAAAGAGGCAAAGCGGCACAACGATGGTCATGATCAAATTCCGGATCTCATCACCAAGGTGCATAAAGACAGATACGATATAAAATGCCTTTGCGAGCGACAGGACACATATGACCCCTTTTACTACCAATATTTTTGTGTGGTTATTATCAGGATCTCCATACCAATGCTTGGCAAGCCCGAAGCCCATGATAAGTTCAACAACAGTTATGGCAGAAAGTAGCCAGAAAATTTTCCAGATACGACCTGTGCCTGCGCCGTGTTCGTGCGGTATTGTGATCTCAGCTGATGTTCCGTGTGCACTCATAGTAATTCTTTATAAAAAGTTTGTCAATTAAAATTTAGATCAGGTAGAAACATAAGAATACAAATACCCAAACAAGATCCACAAAGTGCCAGTAAAGTCCCGCCTTCTCGATCATTTCATAATGTCCGCGTTGATCAAAATGGCCCAATTTGGTTTTAGCAAGCATGATGCCATTTATAACTACTCCGCTAAATACGTGGAAGCCATGGAATCCTGTTATGCCGAAAAAGTAACTACCGAAAGATGGTGGTCCAACATGCGCAACATGCACCGCGTTCAGATCTATCTTGCTGATCAGGTCAGCCTTTGAAAGATGCTCCAGCGAAGCCAGCGTAGCCGAATGATCGTGTTCCATTACCATATCCCGCAATACTTCAGGAGAAGTGAGCTGCATTGCTTTCAGCACGGCATCATGATCTACAAAATGTCCCCATGGATTATGGCTAACTGTGGTATTTAAAGCTCCAATAGCTCCATTTGCATTCAAAACAAAATGTTCACCGGTCAATAAGTGCGTCCACTCCCATGCCTGGCAGGCAAGGAATGCAAGTCCACCGATGATCGTCAATATCATATATTTCTCTACACCCTTCCTGTTCATTTTATGTCCTTCATGAACAGCCAATACCATGGTAACCGAGCTGGCGATCAAAATAAATGTCATCAAACTTACGAAAGCCAGTGGCAGGTCCTGGTGACCGAAAAAAGGAAATGCATTGAACACATGGTTGGCATCTACCCATCCATTCAAGCTAAAACGCAATGTTGCATAACTAATGAGGAAGGCCCCAAAAGTGAACGCATCACTCATCAAAAAGTACCACATCATCACTTTACCATAACTGGCGTTGAACGGGCTTCTGCCGCCGTTCCACCATTTGGTATTTGTTGGTATCGCAGGTGTTGACATATATCTTAAATTCTAAAATAAAAAAACTAAATATTATAAACTGTCTATCGTATCATTAATAAAAAGATCAATAAGTATATCCAAAGAATATCTACAAAATGCCAGTAGGTATTCATCATTTCAACCGGCACCACATCATAGCTCCTCGTTTTTTTGCTGAATGCCTTTGCAAAAGTGATCACCAATGCGACCAATCCCGCAAGTACGTGTGCAGCATGTAGCCCAACGATCACGTACAAGAAGGAGTAGGATACATTTTTTTGCAATGTTATTCCCACTTTCCACAGTTGCTGAAAACCTAGGTATTGCAGCACGATAAAAAGAACTCCCAATAATAATGTAACCGTCACCAGGCTCCTGTACTTCGCCATCTCTCGCTGCCTGAATGCTTTTAACGCCAAATACATCGTGACGCTACTTGCTATGATCACCGCCGTGCTGTACCAAAACTGCATCGGCAGATCAAATGTTTTCCAGCCTGCCTGGTTACGTTTAACGATGTATGCACTTGTAAGTCCTGCAAACATCATCAGTATACTTCCAATACCCACCCACAGTGTGAATTTATGCGGATGAATTCTCTTTTTTTGTTCCATTGCCACGATACTCATTCAATAATTTTTTTTCATCATGCTCTTCCCACAAATAAAGCCAGCAACACGATCATCAAATAGAAATAAGAACTGAACATCACTCTTCTCGCACTCTTGGCATCCATATTCTTAAACAACAACACGCTTACATATACCATCCACAAATTGCAAAAGAACAGCACGGCCATACATATAATACCGCGGGTTCCTTTATCCACCACATCAAAGATGTAAGGCAAAAAACCCATTGGGATCATCAATGCACTGTAGATGATACTTTGCATTGCGGTGAACCGCGTTGGCCCTTTGTCGGCAGGCAGCAGCTTGAAACCAGCGCTGATATAATCCTTATGCGCCAACCATGCTATTGCCCAGAAATGCGGGAACTGCCACAAAAACTGGATACCGAACAATACCCAACCTCCCACACTAAAGTCATCCGTAGCGGCAACCCATCCGATCAAACAAGGCAGTGCACCCGGTATGGCACCCACCAATACAGAGATCGAATTGATCTTCTTTAATGGTGTGTAGATAAAGCCGTAGATGAACAGGCTCACCAAACTTACCATTGCACTTTGAAGATTAAAGTATTTCCACATCATGAAAACACCCAAGCCCCCGGCAATGAAAGCAAATATCCCTGCTTCCGTAACGCTCATCCTGCCACTGGCAACCGGTCTTTTGGCCGTGCGCTTCATCAAGGCATCGGAGTTTTTTTCCAATACCTGGTTGATAGCGTTAGCTGAACCTGTAACCAGCATCCCTGCTGCAAAAAGTAAAAGAACTGATATTATTTTGCTCCGAACATATATTATTTCATTCGGTGCGATCAAAAAACTTACCACGGTGCTGAATACCACCATAAAGCTTAAAGTGAACTTGATCAGTTGAAAATAATCCTTCACTTTACTTGTCAACGCAAACGAAGTTGAGTTGCCTATAGTCGTATTCTCCTCCATGTATTTTCAATTTGCAAATCTGCTAATTTGCAAATTTTATGTCTTTGTTTATTTTACCATTCCACACCTACCACCTATCCACTACCAACTTCTTAGTGGTGTGTTTCATCCGCTCCCACCGGTACGTTTTGGGGAATGAACTCATGTCCGTCTTTCGCATAATCATAAGCTCCACGATGTACTTCAGGAATTTCTCCAACCCAGTTGCCGTGGCCAGGATTGATCGGTGTTGTCCACTCCAAAGTATTTGAACCCCATGGATTCGGTGTGGTAACTTTCCTTCCTTTGAACATACTATAGAAAAAGTTGAACACGAATAATAATTGTGCCGCAAACACGATCATCGCTACAAAGCTGATGAATTCGTTCAATCCCCCAAACATCTTAAATGATTCCCAACCTGCGAAGTCGTAATAACGACGCGGCATGCCGGCCAAACCTTCATAGTGCATCGGCCAGAAAATAAGATAAGCGCCCACGATGGTAACCCAAAAATGGATGAAGGCCATTGTATTATTGAGATACCTGCCGAACATCTTCGGGAACCAGTGATATATCCCTGCGAACATGCCGAACATCGAAGCAACGCCCATCACAATATGGAAGTGGGCCACAACGAAATAAGTATCGTGCAGGTGAAGATCCAACGCAGAGTTTCCAAGGAAGATACCTGTTAAACCACCGCTGATGAACAAACTAACGAATCCAATCGCAAACAACATCCCCGGCGTAAATCGAATATTCCCTCGCCACAAGGTGGTGAGCCAGTTGAATACCTTTATCGCCGACGGCACCGCGATCAATAATGTTAGTAGTACGAAGAAGGATCCAAGGAAAGGATTCAATCCCGTGACGAACATATGATGCGCCCAAACAAGGAATGCCAGTATCGCGATAGCGAACAATGATCCCACCATGGCCATATAACCGAAGATGGGTTTTCTACTGTTCACACTGATGATCTCCGAACTCATTCCCATCGCTGGTAAAAGAATGATGTACACTTCAGGATGACCAAGGAACCAGAATAGATGCTGGAAGAGTATCGCACTACCTCCTTCATTCGGTAAAACTTTTCCGGCAATATAGATATCGCTGAGGAAGAAGCTTGTTCCCAGGTTCCTGTCGAACAATAATAATATAGCGCCTGATAATAATACAGGGAAAGAAAG